>JAEEGI010017553.1_pt1 | contig 14655 bp, 7 predicted proteins | sample 8958751 | NCBI WGS metagenome assembly JAEEGI01 (sample SAMN16246545, study PRJNA631951) | gut metagenome | biome: gut microbiome; feature: rumen; material: KS-attached | host: Bos | place: Iran: Karaj | collected 2018-10
ATTATTTTCTTTTAAGTTTGAACTTTCAATAACATTAATAAAATTATTTTTATATGTTACTTCTGGAGTTGTTAAATTAGGAGTATTTACATTTGAAATAATTAATTGCTCATTTTTTGGAGTTTTTATTTTTTTTTTGTTTTTTAAATGTTTTTTCTTTGTTAAATTTAATGAACTTATATCATCATCTGTTGTTGAATCATTTTTATTTTTCAAATTAAATTTTGAAAATTTGGTTTTTTCTAAATTTTTTTTTAATATTAAATGATATGAGTTATGAAATTTTTTAGAATTATGATTTGATTTTGTTTTTATTTTTTGTTGTATTTTGAAAGGTTTATCATTTATATTTTCATTGTTTTTTTTTGGAGGATTTACTGGTTGAGTTTTAATTTTTGTTAGATTATCTTCTTTGTTTTTTTTTATAATTACTTTATTTATCATTTTAATAATATTATCCATACCATATTTCATAAAATAAAATGAAACATATATTTCTATTCCAATAGATATAAAACATAAAATTTGTCCTATATTCTTATATAAATTGTATAGTTTAAAAAAATGTTGATAACATTTAATTACTTTTAAATTAGAATAATAAAATGGATTATAAAAAATTTCATAAATTGAAAGAAAATTGAATTTGTTATTGTTTGTAGTAATATTAGTTTTTACAGAACATATGCAATTAATAGTATAATCATTGAAATTTAAACCATTATATTTACAATTTTCTTCACATAAAGAATAATTTTGAAAAAAATCATATTTTCTATCTTTATTTATTATATCTCTTCCGTTTATTGTTTTATATTTACTACAAACATTATTATAGAAATCATCGTTTGGATTAAAAATATCATATCCATTTTTACCTAACGATATCATTGAATTATAATTTACTTGTGTAAAATTTAAAATATTTCTTATACTCATGTTTGTTTCTGAACAAATTGATAAATCGATTCTTTTAAATTGATTATTAAAAATTGCATATTCTATTTGATTTGTTGGATTATCATTTCTTATTATTTCTATTTTTAATATTATAAAATAATCACTTTTACTCATTTTATATTTTTCTCTTATAATATTTTCACATTCACTTAAATCTATAATAGATTTATTTTTCATTTTTTTATGCTCAATTGAATTATATACTTCAATTTTCCAATTCTCATTTTCAATATATATTTTTTCCATATAAAATAATTTAACATAATCATCAATATTATTAATTAAATCTTTCATTTCAATACATTTATCTTTTACCGTAATTAATTCATTTGGGCATTTTTCATAACATATATTTTCATACTTAAATTTTGAACATTTCAAAACACATTTATTTTGATAAATATATGTATTTTCAGGGCAATTTTTTAAATATGTACATATAATATATTTTTTATTATTGTAATTAATTTCATATTCTTGGTATTCACATTCACAAGATTGAATATTATTCTTTATTATTTCTTTTGTATATAAAGGACATTTTTTATAACATGTATTATTAAATAATATTTTATGTTTTGAAGGACATGAATCAACACATTCATTATATTCAATATCATATAAATTAGGACAATCTTTTATACATTTAATTAATTTTTGTTCTTTATTTATATTTATTTTATATCCACTATTACATTCACATTTAACACCATTTGATTTCATATTTTCTTTATTACATACATCAACACAATAATATCCTAAATAATATTTATATTTAGAAGGACAACTTTCAACACATTCAAAAGTATTATATATCATATATGGTTTATCTAAAGATGTTATTTCATTACAATATTCATTATTATATAAACATTCACTTTTCTTATTTTCTAAATTATAATACCAAATATTATATAAACTATTAATGATATTTTCATCATAACATGTTGAACAATAATCACTTTTAACATGAGATAAATAAAAATTTTCTTTACAAGTTAAACATTTCATTTCTTTTTCATTATCAGAATATTCATTACAAGTTTCACATTTATCATAACAAACTTTAATATCAATTTGACAATTAGTTGACATATATTCAGCAGTAAAATTATAATTTTCTTTTTTTTCAAAATAATAAGTTAACACATAATTTCCTTTCCCATTATTTCCAACAGCATATTTAATAGTTTCTTTATTATCATTTTCAAAATCTACTATAATATTATCACCACTTTCTTCATTTTTATTCATTTTTAAAATATTTTTTTCATATAATGGATTTATAATAATATCATCAACATTTAATATATTTTCATCATTTGAAACCAAATTTAATTGTTTTTTTGAGCATTTCATCATTTCATTTGGAAATTTAATATCAAAAGAAAATACATCTAAATTTCCATTTTCATTTTCCATTTCAAAATAACCAATTGAAATTCCAAATTGAGGAACATAAAAATAAATTGTATATTTTAAATTTTTTAATTCATCTCCATCTATTTTAATTAAATTATAACTTATTTCATCTAAAGAATAATCAACCCAATATAATTTTAGACATTGTTTTTTTGAAAGTGACATAAAAAAAGAAGTTTCTGTATAATATTCAATAAAAATAGAATCTAATGAATCTGAAATTGTTTCATTAAATTTTAATAAATTTCTATTAACCAAATGATTGTTCTTTCTTGAAATTAAGTTAACAAATAATTGATCTAAATTTGTATTTTGTCCAATTAATAAAATAGAAGAAGTATTTAAAGTATATAATTTAAAATTATTAATTTCTAATCTTTCATCAAATAAATCTTGTAATTCTTCTTTTCCAGAAAAATCATCATTAACAAAAAATCCTTTTAAATTGTTTGAATCTACATAAGCACAAAAAATAGAAGAATACAAATTAACTGATTTACATTGGAAAATTTGATAATATGTAAAATATAGGTTTTGTTCTGTAAAAAAAGTATAATTTAAAATATAATTTAAATTAGTATCTGATTTAATAATAACATTTTTAAATAATTTATCAATTGGATTGTAATAAGTATTTGTGATAATAATATAATTACCATCATTATTTTTTAATAAAGTAATTGAACATTTATAATTATTATATTGATAATCAGGATCTAAATTTTTTTTTTCAAGATTTAATCGTCCATCAATTTTTAATATTTGAGAATCTAAAAGACAAACAAGATATTCATTATTTGATTCATAAATATATTCTGTGTTATATGAACTTCCTTCAAAAGGTTTTAAACCTTCAAATCCATTTTCTGTTAATTGAAACATTTGAAATCTTTCTTTTAAAAAGAACAATTTTAAAAATTTACATTGAAAATTAGAGTTTTGTATTGTAAATTTTGAATAGTCTGGTGAATCACATAATATTCTTTTTAATATTAATAATATAAGAAATTGAAAAAAAATGAAACTCATATTTTTATTAAAAACAATTTTTATGATGATTTTTTGATGAAAATTATATAATTTAACTAAATATATTTTTATACAAAAACAAAAAAAAATTATAAAAACTGAAGTAAAAAATTAAAATAAAAAAAAACCATTAATAATATAAAAAAAATAAATAATAAATAATTCTTTGAAGTGGAAAAAAAATTAATTTAAAATAAATTTTTCCAAAGCTTCCTTAACTCCACCTTCATCGAATTTTTTATTACAAATATAATTAGCAATTTGTTTAACATCATCCATAGCATTATTAACTACAACACCTAATCCAGCTTCTTTAATCATAGTATAATCGTTGTAATTATCTCCAATAGCCATAGTATCTTTAATATCAATATTTAAATAATTACATAACCATTTAACAGCAAATCCTTTATTTATTCCACTTCCATTTATTTCTATATATCTATTTGATGAAAATGATAAACTTAATTCACCTTCTTTAAATAATTCTTCTATTTCTTCTTTTATTTTCTTTAAATATTCCATTTCATTATATTTTGCAAATAAAATTTTTGCTATTTTCTCACTTTTTAAAGGTGTTAAATCTAATTGTTCCATTATTATTGGATTTGTTTTTTGAAGTTTTACTTTTCTTTCTATTTCAATTGGATCTGGTTTATATATATATATTTTATTTATAGTAAATACTACTATACATATATCATATTTTTCACCTATTTTAAATATTTTTTCTACTTTTTCAAATGGTAATTCTTTGAAATATAAAACTTTTTCATTTTCATTTTCACATATTAAACCACCATTAAAACATATTGAATATTCATTTGCTTTATCTTTTAAATTTATTTGTGATAAAATTTCTTGAATCATTTCATATGATCTTCCTGTTGTTATCACAAATTTAACTCCTTTTTCTTTCAGTTTTAATATTGCTTCTCTGTTAAATTCAGGTATTTTGTTATTTACTATTAATGTGTCGTCTAAATCTGAAAAAACTAATTTTATATTCTTCTTTTTTTCTCCTGTTATCATTTTTAATAATTTTTATTTAAGAAAATATTTGTTTATATATAATATTCAAGTTTTTTTTTGGATTCATATTTTTAAGTTGTTTTTTGTTTGGGTTTATTTTTATTTTAATTACTTTTTCAATATATTATATATTTCTTTTTTGTTTCTTTTTCTTTTATATTTGAAATAAAAATATGAATAAACTCAATCAAATAAAATAATAAAAATGAAGTGTTAAATTAAATAAGAAAATAAAAGTTAAAACTTTTTCAAGATATTTTATTTCAATTTTGAAGGTTTTAAAAATAATCTTAATTAATTTATTCTAATTAAAAAAGACAATGATACCGTTTGTTAATTTTTTAAAAATTAAATAATTTTGTATTAAAAATTTTATATTATTGTTTTTCTGAGTTTATTTAATGAATATTAAAATAAATATTAATACAGAAGAAAAATATTAAAAATTCATAAATTTTTTAAATCTAACTTAAATTTTCTTCATCTAAATTATTTACTTTAATATCATTATCTTCTTTTTTTTCTTCACTCTTATTATCTTTATCATTATCTTTTTTATCAATATTATTATTTTCATTATTTTTTTTTTCTTCTTTATTTTCATCATTAATATTTAAAATAGATTTTGCTTTTTCAGTAATTAAATTAACACTTTCATTAGCTTTTTTAGTAATTCCTTGAACAATATCACTTTTATAAGCTTCTTGAGTTTTTTGAACAATTAAATTTCCTGTATTTTTTAATTTATCCATAATTTTAACATCTTCAATTTTCTTACTTACATTTTTTGAAGTTTCAACTATTTTTTTCTTTGTTTTAAAAAAGAAACTTTCCATCATATCAAATATATCTTTATTCTCATCTTCAACTTCTTCTTTATTTTCTTTTTTCATTAAATCTTTATTAAATTCTTCATTTTTATTTTTATTCTCATCTATAAATTCATTTCCTTCTTTTTCATTAGGTTTAGTTAATTCAATTCCAACAAAATTATTATTTAATTCTTTTTCAACAATATTTCTTAAATTATTTCTATAATATTCACTGGCTTTAGTTTTAAATTTAATTTCAATAGGAAAAGCATCTTGAATATTATATTCATTGAAAAAATGTTTTAAATTATCATTTCCTCCTTTTTTTAAAAATAAAACTTGTTTATCATCCCATTCTTCCATATCAAGTGATTTAACAACACTTATATTATTACCTAAATTTCTGTGAATTCCAGCACATTTCAAACATAGGAATATTCCATTGTTTACTGATGACCATTTTGGCTTTGATGAACCACAGTCAAAACATTTTGAATTTCCATTTTCTAATATTATTTCTGATATTTCTGGATGAGAGTATATATCCATTTTTATATATATTCTTTTTTTATATTTTATTATTTTTATTTTTTTTCTTTTTCTTTTTTAACTTTGTTTTTTTTAAATATTTTATTAATATATTTTTTTTATTTTTATTAATAAAAATACGATTAATTAATTATTTATATATATGAATTTTTTGATTTCCTTTTTTTAATTATTTTTATTGATAAACATTATTGATTAATATGTTTATAAGTAATATTGTAATTTGATTGTTGATTAACTTTATTATTATTTTTTTTTCATCATTTTTCCGATAACAACAGTAACATCCGTATCATTTTTTTCAACTTAGAAATGAACACTTCAACAAAAAATACAAAAATAGTCTTAATAAAACAGAAGATTTACTTTTACTATTATTACCAATTTACATTTTCAACTATTATCATCATTAATTTTTAGTATTATTATTAATAACAATTTGAAGAAATTTGAAGAATCTCTTCTTTTATTTTTGTTTCAATTTGTGCTACTTCTTCAACAATTTCAGGTTGATAACTGTAAAGAAATCATTATTATTTATAATGTAATTGATTCTTTATTTATTTCTTCATTATTTTTTGTCGAATTTACTATATTTATTGTCACTCCTGTTGTTTTTCCTATATTCAATGCTTAGGTTTGTCTACTGTTTGAGTTGACTCGGCATTCTTCATCAACTTTTGGTGATTGATTTTTTTACAAATGGATTTTTTCACTTTTTTAATGAAATAAATTTTTGAAGAGAATTTAATTTCTATTTTACACGTTTGCTATTTTTATATTTTGATGTCTTCTTTTGATTTTAAATTTTAAGGAAAAGATTATTGATTCTCTAAATAAAAGTTCAATTTTAAAATTAATAAATAATTTAAATTATTTATTTACTTTAGTATTAAATTAAAATAATATATGTAAAAGAAATTCACTCAAGATTATTTTAATTTCTAATCCAAAAAAATAAAAGATTAAAATACCCAAACATTTTATAAAATAAAAAATCAACTAAAAAATAATAAAAATTTTTTCCCAACAGACGCCAAAAAGAATAAAATAAATATTAATAATATAAATAATAAAAACTATATAAAAAATAAATAAATATTTAAACCAATATAAAAAAACATATTATTAATATATTTAATTTCAAATCATTACCCTGATTGTTTTTTCATCATATTATCTTCAATAACATTTAATATACTTCCAAGAGAGGGGTTAAATCTTTAATAGGAATAAAAGAATTAGTAAATTGAGCAATAACTGCAAATTATTTATTTTTTTATAACTAAATAATAATAAATTATATTCATTTTACTATTTCCCTTTTTTTAATCAAAATTTTTTTAGATTATTATTTAAAAATTATTTTTGATAATATCAAAAAAAAATAATTAAAATATTTTTTTAAAATTATTTATTTTTAAAAAGACCAAACTTTAATAGTTTTATCAGCAGAATAAGAAATAATATTTCCATCTTTTAATTCATTAAAACCTACAATATCATCATTATGTGAATTTTTAATAATTTGAATACATTCAAAATTATCTTTTCTGTAAATTCTAATATTTGAAGTAGCTCCTATTAAAAAAATTCCTTTATCATTAACTAAATAAACTCCATAACATTGCGTGAAAATATTAATTTCATGAATAATTTTTTTTTTTGAAAAAGATATTACATTAACATAATTATCTTTTCCATTTGTTATTATATTATCTTCATCAATTCTAACTAATGTATTTGCATTTTTACAATTACAATCTTTAATTAAAATATTACTATTATCATTTAAATTATTTATATTATTCAAATCCCAAAATTTAGTTGAATCTTCACTTGAAGAAATTAATGTATTTTTATCATATAAACATAAAATTGAATTTATTTCACTTTCATCATTTAAATTTTTAATACAATTAAATGATTCATTTTTTTCTTCCCAAAATTTAATACTTTTATCTTTTGAACATGAAATAATATAATTATTAAAATAAATAACTTTATTAATTTGAGCATCATGAGCATTTTTTATTATTTTATTTAAATAAAAATCATTTAATTTCTTTGTCCAAAATTTAATAGTTTCATCAGAAGAACAAGTCATAAAATTATTTTCATCTTTTACATTAACATATGTAATATTATCATCATGTGAATCAATAATTTCTTGAATTAAATTAAAATGTATATTAAATATTTTTATTATTTTATCATCTGATACTGAAATTATATTTCCTGAAGGAAAAATTGATATTGAATTTATCCAATCTTTATGTTCTTTTATTATATTTATATTTTTTAAATTTGAACTTGTTAATTGGATTTTTCTTTTATCTTTTATAAAATGAAAATCTTCTAAAATTTCTACTTTATTTTCCAATGTTTTTAATTTTTGAAATATTCTATTATTTTCTAAATTATTACTTTCTATATTATTATCCCTATTTTTCATTAATAAATTTTCTTCTTTTAATTCTTCTAATTTTTCACTTAGTTTTTCCATTTGCAGAATTAAATTTTTATTTTGTTCTTCTAAATTATTTGTTTTATCTATTAATATATCAAATAGTTCATCATAATTTTTTTTTTTCATATTTAAAATTAATTCTACATCATTTTGAGTCCTCAAAGGAGAAAGTAAAATTAATTTTATATTATTTTTTTTTTCATTTATATTTATTTTTTTCTCATCAATTAAACCTGTTATTAATTCTATTATTTCTCTAATTGAATTACTTGATGAAAGTAATTTATATTCTTTTAATTTTTGTAATGTAAAATCTGATTCAAAGATATGATAAGAGTTTTTTTTGGATATTGAAATTATTAATGTGTTTTCATTTTTTTCAATAAAGGATATTTTATAAATATCCCAATTTTTTTCAATTTTATTTTTTTCATTTTCGTCCTGCATATTTTAAAAAAATAAAAAATAATAAGAACTTTTTTTAAAATAAAAAAATAAAATAGAAATAAGAATCATTCTTTTTATTATTGTCATAAAAAAATTATGAAATAGATAATTTATTATTTCAATAAAATGAATATTTTCATTGATAAAAATATATAAAAATAATTAAAGTTATTTTTAAATATTTTAAAACCTCTACAAACAAATATCTATTTCAATAAAAATAAATCTATATAAATATTAAATTCATTATAAAAATTTAATATTTTATATAAATTATATTAATCATAATTTTTTTCTTCTTCAATTTTATCTTTAACATCATCTTCATCGACTAATTTAGTTTCAATGAATGTTCTTCCAATTTGTAATCTAATAAATTTTTTTAAAATTTTAATAGGTTTTTTAACAAGAATTAAAGTTCCAAATTTACTTTTTAAATCTCTTAATAAAAGTAATTTTCTAATCATATCAAAATGAAGAATAGCATGAACTCTAGAAACAGAAATATCATTTATTTTTATATCACATTCATTTCCTCTTCCAATAATATAATTTTCTTCATTTAATATTATTAAATGAATACTTTTAAAATTATCATTTTCATTTATTTGATCTAAAGATTCTAAAATTAAATAATTCTCGTTTTCTGGTTTTTCTATATCAATTAAACTGTAAATTCTATTTGTAATATTATTTTTTATTTTAAATCTTAATGGAAAAGGTGTTTTACATATTTTACAATTAAAACAAGAAAAATTATAATTTTTCACATTTTTTCTTGAATTTTCCTTAACAATTAATTTTGTTTTCATCCATAATTTAATACAATTAAAATGAGAAAATTTCATTCCTCCATTACAATGACATAAATTAATTAAAGGATTATCATCATTATTTTCATCACTATAACAAATTTTACATATTATTTTATCTTTATCATTTTTTTCTACTCTTTCAGCTTCATAAATCATATTAAATAAAGGCTCTGTATTATTATTAATAAAAGATAAATTATATGAATTTTCTTTATTTTCATATTTTATTTTTTCACTTCCATAAATATTAAATTCATTAAATGAAAATTTTATTTTTCCTATTTTAATTATGTCATTCTTATTCAAAAAATAATCTTCATTATATTTTGAACCGCTTTTATATATTTTTTTCTTTTTTTCTGAATTTAAAACATACCATAAATTATTTGATATTGATTCTATGCTTTTTAAAGAAGGATTTTCACTTATATTTAATTTTTTAGATATAAAATAATTATTATCTTCTTTAATTACAGAAAATAATAATTCACTTAAATATAAATTTGATATATTATCATTATTATTGTTATTTTTTTCTTCTTTGAAATTTTCACATTTTGATATTTTATCTTTTGTTCTTATAACTTCACAATTTTCATCAAAAAATAATTTTGCTTTTTGACAACTATGTGATTCATAATTAAATAAATCATTGACCTCTTTATTCCAAGTTTTTGTGGCCATTCCTAATATTAATTTTTGATAAGATTCATCATAATTTGATTTGGATTCTGTTTTTTGCATTTTTTTTATTTTTTATTTTATTTATAAATAATATTTTATATTGAATTATATAAGAAAAATTTAAATAATGAAAAAGATATTTTTTAGTTTTATATATTATTAGTTTTAGTTGTTATTCTCAATAAAAATCGTGTTTGGTATTTTTTTTATTATGTTTAATATTATTTTTATAAGTCTTTATTCTAAACTAATATTTTTATTGTATATCAAAAACATTTCAATATTATTATTTAATTTATAATTTATTTATTTAATGTCTTTTCTTCTTATTCTTTTTCATATTTCTATTTTTTTTTTGATTTCCTTTTGAATAAAAATCATTTAAAGCTCTTTTTCTTTGAATAAATTTATTTTTTTCTTCAATTTTTTTTTTGCTTTCATAATTATCATTTAATAAAATATTACTAGTTTGTCTTAATTCTTTTTCAAAGAAATTTAAATCTTCATTTTTTTTATCTGCTTTATTTAATCTTTTCAAAACAGATTTTGGTACTCTTAAATTAGTAAAATGTTCATTTTCATAATCTTCAATTTCTTTCATATATTTTTCTTTTTTAGAATTATAATTTTCAATTAATTTTGGTTTATCACTTATTTCTTCTTTTAATTCTTTAATAAATTCATTATCTCTTAATTTTTCTTTATCATGTTCAATTTGTCTTTTTCTTTCTTTTTTTTCGTTATTAGTTTCAAAAAATTCAATATTAGATTTATTAACTTTATATTTAGCAATTTCTCTTTTTTTTTCCATTTTATTTATTTCATCACTTGAATTTTCTTCTTCTTCTTCTTCTTCTAATTCTTCATTTTCGTTATCTAATAATTTACTTTTAAATTTTGATTCAATATTATTTTTTTCTTTATTATTTGCTATTGATAATAATCTATCAACTTGAGGTTTTAATTTCATATCAATGACTTTACTTTTCTCAATTAAACCTTTTAATATTATTAATTGTTTTATTAATGGAGATTTTTCTATTGAATTTTTTCCTGAAATTTTCTCTGAAATATAACATATTAATTCAGTTAAATACATTATAAATAATTGATATTTACTTTCAAAAAATGATATTCCATATTTTAATTCTAATTTTTCATCATCTAAATTTTTATCTAATGAATCTAATTGAGAATTTACTTTTTCTATTTCTGTTTTTATTGTATTCATTGATTTATTAAATTCTATTATCTCATTATTTGATGGTTTATAATCTTTATAAATTATATTTTTTTCATCTTCTGTTTTTATATGTTTATACATTTCAGCTTCACTATTTGATGAAGAAATTGAATTTTCTTCTTCTCCTTCTTCTATTTTTTCATTTGAATTTTCATCTGAATTTTCTTCCATTTCTTCATCTTCTGATAATGAACCATCTATAAATTTACTCATATTTAATCAATGATATATAATTATTTTTTATAAATATAATTTTTGAATGGATAGTAATAATGAAATGTTAGATACTTTCAAAGTAAAAATAGAAAAAAGTGATAATAGAAATTTAAATCATTTTCTTAGTTGGGTTTTAATTATTTGTTCTATTATATCTTCTTTAATAAAAAATGATTATAATATTTTCCTAGGATTTATTTTAGTAATTTGTTTAAATAGACATTATTTCCAAAATAAATCATATTACGTTAAAATAATGTTTCAATTTTTTTCCTTATCATTAATCTTTGATATAATATTTATGATAATTTTATTTCCTTTTTGGATTAATCATAAAAATGAAAATAATATATATTGGAATAGTTTTAAAAATTTACATTTTTTTGGTATTATAATGGGAATTGTAGAATTTTTATTAAAAATATTAATTTCTTATTTATTACTTAATGATTATAAAAGTGTACAAAAATCAATTAAAGGATTATTTAGTTTTAAATATCCTGAAAGAGAAGAATTAAAATAAAAAAATCAAAAATAATATAATTATAATTATAATTATAATATTTAATTTTAAAATAAATAATTTTTTTCTAATTGAATAAAAAAACAAATAAAATAACCAACAAAAAAAACCAAAAAAATAAACATTTTTTATAATCTTTAAAGTAAATCTCCATTAGAATACTGTTCACACAATTTTTTATTTTTATCTCTTAACTTCTGAATTTCATGAGCATTTTTTAAAATCCAATCACAAATACTTTCATCAATCATTTTAAAAATAAGCATTTCATTATCTTTAGGTTTTTCAGAGACTTCACTAACTTTAATATTACAAGCAACTTGTAAAATAGCTAAAACATGATTATCACTTTGATTAATAATAGGATAAGTAATTAAAGCATCATTTCCATCTAAATCAACTAAAATATTAAAAAATTTACAATGTTTAATTTTTGGGCAAGCATGAACTATTTTATTATTTAAAACATAATAAGCAATTCCTAAATTAGTATAACCTAAAAATTTTTCTTTTTTAATTTCATATAAGAAATTTTTTCCAACATTAAATAACATTTGAACAGTACTTAATTCAAAAATATTATTAAAGCAATTTTCAATTTCATCAACAAAGGAGAAAATATTATTTAAACTGGAAATTTTAATAGTAAAAGAATGAACATATTTTAATCGATTAATTTGAATATAATATTCATTCATATTAATTTCATTTTTAAGAATAGCAGAAGCTTGTTTAGAAAAAATACTTAATAATTCTTCATCATTATTATCAAAATTAGCATCTTTTCCTCCTAATTTATTAATAGCTTGAATAACACCAAAAATATCACCATCATTATCAATAAGAGGATAACACATAATATTTCTAGTTTTATAACCAGTTTTTCTATCAATTTCTTTATTAAATCTTAAATCTTGATAAGCATTATCAATTTTTAATTTTTCACCATTCATAAAAACAGCACCAACAACACCTTTATTTTTAGGAACTTTAATTTGATTTTTTTTTAATCCTTCTGCAGAATGAACTACTAACATATCAGTTATTCTATCATGAATAAATAATGAAGCTCTATCACAATTTAATATTTTACATGTATTTTTTATTAATATTGATATTGAATGACCATTTTCAACAGAACCTACTAAGGCAACTGTTGCTTTTAAAAATGATTTTATACGAGATATTAAATTTATTGCACTTTTAAAATCTTTACACATTGTTCCTATTACATCACAATATCTATTCATTGTATCTTTATCACTTGTTTGTAATTCATTTATAAATATATCATCACTTAATGTTATTTTATATAATTGAATTATATTGGGATTGGATATCATTTCATTCAATGCATTATCACTTAATGCTAAAAATGATATTCCTGTTGAATTTTGTAAATTATGTTTCTGACTCCTTTGACTTAATTGAACTATAGTTTCATATGGATTTTTTTTGAAATGCTTTTTTTCTTTTTCTTTTTCTTTTTCTTTTTCCTTTTTTTCTTTTTCTTTTTCTTTTTTGCTTTTTTCTCTTTCTCTTCTATCTGATAAATTATTATCTGAATTTTCATTTTCTGATAAATTTAATTTAATTATATTTTTATTATATATTGTTTTATGAAGATTATTATTATTATTATCACAATTTAAAATAATTTGAACTTTTTTATTATTTGTTTTTTTCTTATTTAATAATCCATTTGATAACTCATTTTCTTCAGTATTTGATTTAATACTAGAATTTCTATTTGGGAAATCAATTTTATTTAAATCGAACTTTGGAGTATGTCTTTCACTCATTGTTTTCATTCTTTTAAAAGTTTTTATTGTTTTTTTTTCATTTTTTATTTCTTCTTCTTCTTTTTTTTCTGATTCTTCACTTAATTCATTATTAGATTCAAAAGAATTATTTATTGATTCTTTCGTATTTATTTTAAAAGAATCTGGAATAATAATTTTTTTATTTTTTTGTTCTTTAAAACTGTTCTGAATAATTTTTGCATAAATTCCATTTTTTATTTTCATATTTTCATCTAACATTTGTTTATACATTTTTTCTTTCTGATTCATATTAAAAGAAAAATAATCATTTATTTTTAATAATTGTTGAATTGTTTGATGTAATTTTTTTATTTGAAATTCCATTTGTAACATTATTTGATAATTTTTACATTCTCTTCCTCCTAAACATTTATTTTCAAAAATATGATTTGAAAAATTATTTATTGATTTTATATTTCTTGAATAATTTATTGAATCCATTGTAAATGATGTTAAATTATTTATTTTTGGTCTTGTTCTTGATTTCGGATTTATACTATTTATCATTTTTTATTTGGAAAATTACAATATTTTTTTTTTATTATTCTATTTTTTTTTATTTTTTTAAATATATTTAAAATATATGATTATTAATTTTTTTTAATATTGTTTTTTTATATATAATAAATT
>JAEEGI010017559.1_pt1 | contig 14653 bp, 7 predicted proteins | sample 8958751 | NCBI WGS metagenome assembly JAEEGI01 (sample SAMN16246545, study PRJNA631951) | gut metagenome | biome: gut microbiome; feature: rumen; material: KS-attached | host: Bos | place: Iran: Karaj | collected 2018-10
AAAAGCCCAAGGTTGTAGTACGCATCCACCCAGCGCGAACTTCGAACGCACAGTTTATTCAAGATATGGTGAATGCTGTAGAGGAGGTGAATGGCGAGCCTATGCAGCTACACATGCTGACCTTCGACACTGAGCTTGACAATACGTTGTCGCTGCAAAAGGGTGGTTCGTACATCGACAAGCAGGCGCTGCAACTCAAGGCTTTCCATAACGAGGAGGATGGACAGGCTTACAGCAATGTGGATAGTGTATTCCAGGAGTTCTACGTGATATGGAATTACATTTATACTGGCACGCCCATCGCGCTGAAGAAGATGGTGAACGAGCAGAACTTTGGCTCTGGACTTACAACCCGTTTGACCTGCATTCCTCTGCCAGCTACGAACTTTGAAATGATGAGTCGCGAAAGTTTTGTAGACTACGACAGCGATGAGCGCCTGAAAGCGTGGGCCGAGAAGTTGGACAAGATGAAAGGTGAACTCTCAGTGCAGAAAATAGTAGATGAACTCTACGACTGGACCGCTCGACGCATGGAGGACGCCAAAGAGAATGACAGCAAGGCGGATGAAATGCTGCTGAAGCGCTGCGCTTATCATGGTCTGAATTTCGCTGCACCATTCATTGTGATGCGCCATTGGAACCAGCTGCATCAAGATGGTCAGTACTGGTGTGGTGAGTTTGAGACGGACGAGGTGGATTGGAAACTCGCAGAGCTGATTGTGAACATCCAGTATGCTTGTCAGCGCCACTACTTTGGTGCCATGGCTGAAAACTACTTCGACAACAAACTGAAGGATGCCAGCGTGAATGTACAGCGCAAACAGAAGACCTTCGAAGCATTCAGTCGCTTGCCGAATGAGTTCACCAACGAGGACGTGATGCGTTGCTTCAACCTCTCCAGTACGTCATCGGCCAGGGGTAAGGTCAGTCGTCTGATGCGCGACCATCTGGTAGAAAAAATTCGTGAGGAACGTGGCACAGCACCTGCCCTGTATCACAAGACTGGTACTATTATTCTTTAACAATCTTAGGCGCGTCGGCGTTCTTGCGTCCCTTTGGTAGCAAGCGACCAGAGGTCGAGCGTACCCGCGTCGGCGCGTCATTTCAAAAAAAACAATGTTATTATGGCACAAGTAGAATTAAACAAACAAGCACATCTGAGTGAGCACTTGACTACGTCGAGTGTGGCTACGCTCGGCCATTCAAGCGAGCTTGATGGCTCTCGCTTATCGCCACACTTTACGCTCGGAGAGCTCTGCAAGACAAGTGCGAAAACGCAGGATGGGAACATCCCCTCGCACGTACATATTGAGAACCTGAAGCGCCTCTGCGGGTGGTTGGAGATGCTGCGTAAGAGGTATAATGAACGGTATGTGGTGAATCGAAGAGATGTCTCGACTACGCTCGACATGACAAAGGGTGTGTTGTCATCTCGACTAAGCGCGCTCGAGCACCACCCCTTTTGTCATCTCGAGCGAAGTCGAGAGATCTCTCCACGCGCTGCGCTTGGTCGAGATGACAATGAGGATAGGGAGGAGCCGATTATCATCAATAGCGGCTATCGAAGCCCAGAGGTTAATAAGGCCGTTGGCGGTGTGGCCACCAGCAATCACCTAACAGGCTGCGCAGCTGATATCCGAGTATCAGGCATCGAACAGCTAATTCGCTACGCCACTATCCTGCTCGACATCAGCGATGAATCGCAAGAAGACTTCGATGAACTATTGATAGAGCGCTCGCCCAAGGGCAGCTACTGGCTACACTTCGCAGTCCGCCCATCTGGTAATCGCCGTAAGGTGCGCCTGATACAGACGTAAGGCGTCATGATGTTTCGGATAGGGGAAACGATGTTGCGAATTGAGGGGAAATGATGATGTGGAAACATATCTTCCCCTTTCTGCGACACCGTTTCCTCTCGGTTTGGGAGAAAGGTGGTACTTTTGCCGCCAGTTGTGATAAACTTGAAACCAATAATTAATTAACAAAATTGTTCTATGCAAAAAAACAGTCTTAAGCAATTGATGCTCGTCGTGGCTCTGTTCACGATGCAAGCTGTGTTTGGCACTATTTCTGCAAAACCAATCTCGGGTAAGGTGACATCGGCTACTGATGGCGAACCGCTGATTGGTGCAACCGTACAGGTGCAGGGCCAGAAATCGGGAATCGTGACCGATTTTGACGGCAACTACACCATCAACGCAGAACAGGGCCAGACTTTGGTGTTCTCTTATGTGGGATATCTCACTAAGAGTGTGAAAGTGGGTGGTGCCAGCACCATCAACGTAGTTCTGGAGGAAGATCGCCAGTCGCTGGAAGAGGTGGTGGTGATTGGTTATGGTGTACAGAAGAAAAAACTGTTGACAGGTGCCACCACCCAGGTGAAGGGTGACGACATAGCCAAGCTGAACACTACCAACCCGCTGCAGGCCATGCAGGGACAGACGCCTGGTGTGAGCATCCAGTCGACCTCTGGTCAGCCTGGATCGAGCATGAAGGTGAACATCCGCGGACTGGGTACCGTGGGCAGCAGCGGTCCGCTATATCTTATAGATGGTATAGGTGGCGACATATCTACCCTGAACCCAGCCGACATCGAGAGTATCGACGTGCTGAAGGATGCTGCATCGGCAGCTATCTATGGTGCACAGGCTGCCAACGGTGTGGTACTGGTGACGACCAAGAACGGACGTGCCGGCAAGGCTGAGGTGAGCTTCGACGCTTACTACGGATGGCAGAACGTGGCCCGCAAGGCGCAGATGCTGAACTCGCAGGAGTATATGACCATTATGAACGAGCAGCAGATAAACTCGGGCAACCATCCATACGACTTCAGCAGCATGAAGAGCATTTACGACCCCAACGGCAATCTGTATGACACCAACTGGATAGACCAGATGTTTAAGAGCAACGCTAAGGTGGAGAGCTACAACCTGGGTATCACAGGTGGTAACAAGGTTTCGACCTATGCGCTGTCGATGGGATATATGAGTCAGGAAGGTATCGTGGGCGGTAAGGACGTATCTAACTACCAGCGCTACAACTTCCGTGTGAACTCTGAGCACAACGTGATAGACAAACTGCTGAAGGTGGGCGAGCAGATAAGTTTCGTTTACACCAAGAGCGTAGGCGTTGGCGTGGGCAATCAGTATAACAACACCCTGCGTGGTGCATTCGGCACATCGCCTCTGGCCCCTGTTTATGCTACCAACATATTCGACGGCAGTCAGGCCGACGCAGGTGCTGAGGCCAGCAACTACAACGGATTCTACGGCAGCCCATATAATGCTACCGACTATAGCGACTGGTATCAGTATGATGGCAACCCCTACGGTAACATGATGACCAACACCAACAATGATAACAGAAATGCTACATTCAGTGGTAATGTATATGCCGAGCTGACCCCGCTGAAGGGACTGAAGCTGCGCACCGTATTCGGAGCTGTGTATGGCACCAGCGAGTATCGCGGATTCTCTACATTCTACCACTTCAGCCCATACAGCTATAACGACACACGTACATCGGCCAGTCAGGCTATGAACCACGGACTGACCATGACCTGGACCAACACTGCCCAGTATGACTGGACGCTGAACGAGGATCACGCCTTCAGCGCGCTGATAGGTATGGAGGCCAGTCGCTACTCTGGCACATCGGTTAGCGCTGCCAACGGCTATCTGAAGGAAGGATTCGACGATTGGGAGCATGCGTACGTAAATAATGGTACTGCCACATCGACCGACGACGGCCTTAGTGCAGGCGGCAGTCCTCATGGCGACTCGCGCAACGTGTCATACTTTGGACGTATAGGATGGAACTGGAAGGAGACCTATATGGTGAACGCCACCCTGCGTGCCGACGGTTCGAGCAAGTTTGCCAGCGGTCATCGCTTCGGCTACTTCCCATCAGTATCAGCTGGTTGGACCATCTCTAACGAGAAGTTTATGCAGCCTATCGCATCGGTTATCGACTTCCTGAAGCTGCGCGCCAGCTGGGGACAGGTGGGTAACCAGAACATATCAGACTATCAGTATCTGGCTCCTGTGAAGAATACCAACACCCACTATCTGTTTGGTACATCGGGCTATGACGACACAGAGTCGGTATCGGTGCTGGGTACCAACTGGGGTGCATATCCTAGTCGTGTGGCTAATCCTGATGTGACATGGGAGACATCGGAGCAGCTGAACGTGGGTATCGACGCCCGACTGATAAGCGGACACCTGAATGTAAATCTGGACTATTATATTAAGACTACCAAAGACTGGTTGGTGACAGCCCCTGTGCTGGCAACTGTCGGTACAGGCGCACCAACCATCAATGGTGGCGACGTGAAGAACAAGGGATTTGAGTTTAACCTGGCCTGGAACGATATGATAGGTAAGGACTTCCGTTATAATATAGGTGTGAACGGAGCCTACAACAAGAACGAGGTGGGTAGCATTCCTACCGACGATGGTATCATACACGGTGCTACAAACCAGCTGTACGACAACGCTCCTGAGTTCTATCGTGCACAGAACGGTCATGCTATCGGCTACTTCTGGGGCTACAAGACTGCAGGCATATTCCAGAACCAGCAGGAGATAGATGAGTGGATAGCCAACGGCAACGGTGTGCTGCAGGCCGATGTGAAGCCGGGCGACGTGAAGTACTACGACATAGACCACAACGGCGTGATAAACGACGACGACAAGGTGGACCTGGGCAATGGTATGCCTGACTTTACTTACGGTTTTAATCTGGGATTTGACTACAAGGGACTCGACTTCTCGGTTCAGGCCAACGGTGCTGCCGGACAGAAGATTGTACAGACCTATCGCAACCACGCTAACGCACAGGCAAACTACACCACAGAGATACTGCAGCGTTGGACTGGCGAAGGTACCAGCAATCGTATTCCACGCGTGACAACAACCAACATCAACTGGCAGTTCTCTGACCTGTATGTGCACGATGCCGACTATCTGCGCATATCGACCGTGACACTGGGTTACGACCTGGCTCGCATCTGGAAAAACAAGTACTGCAAGCAGCTGCGACTGTATGTTCAGGCCCAGAATCTTCTTACTTTCACAAAATACAAGGGTATGGATCCTGAAATCGGATATGGAACCGACGGATGGGTGAGCGGTGTTGACGTAGGTTACTACCCACGCCCACGTACTATCCTTATTGGTGCTAATGTGAAGTTTTAATTAAGAGTTAAGAATTAAGAATTTAGAGTTATGAATACTAAGATAAAAATTTTAGTGCTTTCCTCTTTGCTCTTGACTGCATGTTCAGAGAGTTATCTCGATGTGGAGTCGAAGACAGAGTCGAACACCAGCAATTTCTATAAGACCCAGAATGATGCCTATCGTGCGCTGATAGGTTGCTACGACGGTTGGCGCCAGATCAGCAGTGCCCCTGGATTCTCGTTCTACGTTGCCTCTGAGGTGATGGGTGCCGAGTGCTTTGGTGCTACTGGTAATACCGACGGACGTGGATATCAGGTGGTTGACCGTTTTGACATCGCACAGCCGTCGTCAGACCTCAACCTGTATGAGACCGACTGGGCACGCTATTACGAGGGTATCTACCGCTGTAATGAGCTCATAAAGTATGAACCACAGATAGAGTGGAAGAACGAGACGCTGAAGGGCACCTATATGGGTGAGTGCCACGCTCTGCGCGCTATCCTTTACTTCGACCTGGTTCGTATGTTCGGCAATGTGCCCCTGCTTACTGTAGCAACTGAGGAGAACGTGCCACAGGCTACACCAGCCGAGGTGTATCAGGTGATATTCGACGACCTGCAGTATGCCATCGACAACATTCCAGCCGATGCTTATCCAAAGGCTGATGCTGCCAACAACGACGGACACATCACCAAGTATGCTGCCGAGGCTCTGTACGCACGTGCATACCTGTTCTATACAGGTTACTATGGTGCCAATATCGACGGTGTGACCAAGGAGAAGGCTCTGGCCTATTGCGAGGACGTGATCAACAGCGGCGAGTACGATCTGGTATCGGAGTATAAGAACCTGTGGCCTGCTGCTTCGGCAGGAATCGCTGAGGTGGGCGATGCCGAGACACTGTTGGGCACCTATGCAGGTGATGGCAACAGCGAGACAGTATTGGCCATGAAGTTTACCAATACTCAGGACTATAACGGCAACAACGACTCGAACCGCTGGCAGGTGATGCTGGGTATGCGCAATCTGCCTGTAGCACCTTATGGGCGCGGTTGGGGCGCACTCACAGTTAACCCTCTGTTTGTGAATCAGTATGAGGCTGGCGATGCCCGTAAGAAGGCTTCGGTTATCGACATCGTGAACGAGGGTATAGTGAATGCCGATGGTTTCGATGCCAGCTACAAGGACCAGCGCGAATACACAGGATATGTGATTAAGAAGTACTCACCACTCTGCTTTGCTGATGGTACCAGTGCTGTTAAGATTGACGGTAGTGGCGGATTCCAGGAGCAGAACCACCAGGACTGGGTGATAATGCGCTATGCCGACGTGCTGCTGATGGCTGCCGAACTGGGTAGCGGCAACGCTCAGAGCTATCTGGATAAGGTTCGTGCACGTGCCGGGCTGCAGCCAGTAGCCGTTTCGCAGGCTACGATCCTGAAGGAGCGTAAGTTTGAGTTTGCCTTCGAGGCTATCAACTACTGGGACCTGCTGCGTCAGGGCGTAGACTATGCTGCACAGCAGATTGCTACCAGCGGCATCGATGTGATGTCGGGTGGAAATGCTGACAAGGTGGTAATCTCTGCCGAGAATATCAAGGCCAAGAAGGGACTCTGCCAGATTCCTCAGAATCAGATAATCCTCTCTAATGGAGTGCTTAAGCAGAATGCCGGATGGTAAGATTAGTTAAGAATTAAGAGTTAAGAATTAAGAGTTATGAAAACAAAGAATCTATTATATAGTGTGCTGGCGAGCATCGTAATGTTGCTGGCAGCATGTACGCCTGATTCTGATAGCATGGGCGCTATCGACCTGACTTCAGCCCAACTGGCCGAGAACAGTGGTTTCTCTGTGAATGTGGACCAGAACACGAATCAGGTTACGTTTACTAGTTTGCTGCCAAGCAGCTACTCTGTGTACTGGGAGTACGGACCAGCTCCTACATCTGACGATGTGAGCATATCGGGTACCAGCACCAACAGCACCTATCAGGTGGGTGTGGCATTCGATGGCGACTATTATGTTCGCATGGGTGTTCAGACTCGTGGTGGTATCGTGTTCAGCGATCGCGCCTCGTTCCATATCAACCAGATGAATCCTAACCTCATATCGGATGCAGCATGGACTATGCTGACTGGTGGTGTGGGCAACTCAAAGACATGGGTTCTCGACCTCGATGCCAATGGTACCTGTCTGAAGTTTGGTGGCCCAAAGTGGTTCTACACATCAGGTATGTCGTGGGATAGTTTCCACAACGTGGCTGGCGAGAACTATCTCGACTCAGAGCAGTGGGACGCTTCTACTGCCATCGATCCTACTTACGCCAGCGAGTGGTACTGGGCTGCCGACTTTGCAGGCAACAGTTGGATTTGCGGCGCTGCCGACTATGGCACAATGACTTTCGACCTGATTAATGGTGCCAATGTAGACGTGAACGGTCAGAAGGGCTCGTTCAATATGGATGTTGCCTCGCACACCATCTCGTTTACAGGTGTTATCCCCCTGAGTCCTGGTCAGGAGGATGCTATCCTGGGACAGCGTCCTGATGGCAACTACAAGATTATCTATCTTACAGACAACGCTATGCAGATTATGTTCGACGGTGGTTCGAACGATAACACACCGTTCACATTCAACTATATCTCTAAGGAGTATAAGGACAACTATGTGGCACCAGTTATCACCACCATCACACTGCCTGAGGGTTGGATGAACTTCCTGCAGCCATTCAATCAGAACACCACTACCTATAAGTTTGATGAGGACACACCATTTGGCTGGTTCACCCTGGCTGGTGAAGAGATTCCTCGCAGTGGTTTTGCCGGTCATCCTGATGTGACTGATGCTGAGTTCGAACTGAACTCAAAGACCAAGACCTTCAAGATTACTGATATAGCAGGTAATACTACCGAGGGTAGCTATAGCATCGGCGAGGATGGTGTAATCAGTTTCTCGCAGCTGCCATCGTTTGCTATCTCAACCAACAAGAACATTAAGTTTGCCTCAAGCACCAATGAACTTCAGGTTATCACCTATGAGATTAGCGACCGCACTGGCGACTTGACAGACCTGTGGCTGGGTTCTAAGCAGTACGACGACCAGGGTAATGCCTACGAGTATCTGGCTTACCACCTGAAGAAACAGACTGGTGGTGCTCAGGTAGAGAGCTTCACTGGCGTACTGAGCTTCTCGGATACTGGTTGGGCATTCCTCAACAGTCCTGAGGTTTACATCACAGGCGAGGGCGACTATGTATTTACTGTCACCAACGACGGCTCGTCGAACACTCAGGATCCGTATCTGATGTTCCTCGACGTAGCTAAGATTCTGAAGAAGCATCCTAACACCGACCTGATTATCAAGAGCATCAAGGTGGATGGCACAGAGGTGCTTGGATCAGAGGAAGGTATGGACGATGAGACCATCTCTCGTCAAGTTGGCGATGATCCTACTACAGGTCGCCGCTACATTCTGAATCCCTGGAACGACGAGTCGGCATCTCACACCCATCTCTTCAAGTTCAGCAACACTATCGTGGTTACCATCGGTGTGAAGTACGATGTGGGCGAAGTAGTGCTTAAATAGTTGATAATTGATAATTGACATTGATAATTATGAAGAATAAGATTATATCAGGTTTTATGCTGCTTATGGCTGTTGTGTTTACAACAGCCTGCAGCAACGACGAGGATTATAGCATAAGTACAAGTGCTGTAATAAGCTCAATAACTACCGACGATGCTGCCGTTACAGCCATTTCGGCTACTACCTACGGCACCATTCAGAATCTCTCTGGCTTGGCATCAAGTTCTTATCAGGTTGGTTCTGTTTACAGCACAAACTCTGACCCCACTCAGGGTGGAACTCGCCAGATAGGCTCTATCGACGAGAACGGAAAAGTGTCAGCATCGCTTTCTGGACTTACAGAGGGCACAACCTATTACTATGCCACATTTGTAACCCTGCAGGGCAAGGTGACCAAGTATGGCGAGGTGAAGAGTTTTGTGGCTACCGATGCCGATGTGGCTACTCAGGCCGCCAGCGACATCACAGCCTGCAGTGCTAAACTCAACGGTCAGGCACAGGGCATCAGCGATATTCTTGCTGCGACATCAGTTGGATTTAAGTATGCCCTTTCGGCTGACGATGTGCCTACAGGTGTAGATGTAGTGCTGGACGAGGCTGCAGGTTCGTTTTCTGTTAATGCCAAGTCGCTGCTGCCAGGTACCACCTATTACTATGCAGCTTACACCAAGGTGGGCGATGGATTCATACTGGGTAACATCCAGAGCTTTTCCACTGCCGAGCAGTCGATGGAATATGTCGATATGGGCTTGAGCGTGCTGTGGGCAAAGTGCAACATCGGCGCCGAGAAGGAGTCGGAACTTGGTATTCAGCTGGGCTATGGCGATCAGAGCTTCTACAACACCTCTACCAGCAACGACGACTATACCCCTTGGGATATCGCAGGAACTGATGACGATACTATCAATGGTCTGAGCATCGATGGCAGTGCTAAGTCGAAGAGCAAGATGCCAACCATCGAGCAGATAGAGGAACTGATAGCTAAGACCACTCAGGAGCAGACTACTATTGACGGTGTGGAGGGTATCCGCTTTACTGCTCAGAATGGCAATAGCATCTTCCTGCCTCTTGGCAGCTACTGGAGCGGTACTATCAATGAGATTAACGATGCATACAGCAAGACATTGAAGGCTGCTTACGAGGGAGCATCAGCAGGTCTGATGCAGCGTGCTAGCAAGTTGGCTATCCGCTCAGTTCGCGATGAGGAGCCTGTTGAGGAGGGTATCACCATCCGCAACTACAATGCTGTTCAAGGCGACATCGAGGGCAACGGCAACTATCGCTTCGATATCTACAACGAGTGGGACGGATCTGGTACAGGTACTGACGATACTTCAGTACTCATTCGTAGTGAGGTTAACTTCAAAGAGTCAATCTCTGTTACCTTCACTATCACAGGTATTGGCAACACAGAGTGCCAGGCAACCATGATATTTGCCGATGGCACATGGGGCTGCCAGAACTGGGGCTACAACGACAACGGCGAGGGTTCTGTGATGGTTAAGGGCGACGGCACATACACAATGACTTTGCACGGCGCAGGCTCTGGTATAGCCATCTTTGCTATCGACTTCATCGGACTGTCTAATGCCGTAGGTGCCGAGAATGTCAATGTGAAGCTGAATACCTGCGTGATGGACGATTGGGGTACTAAGTTGGCGTTCGACAATGCCAAGTTGGTTACTGGCGACCTTGAGGGTAATGGTAACTTCCGTGCCGACATCTACAACGAGTGGGATGGTTCAGGTACAGGTAGCGATGCTACATGTGGTGTAGACCGCAGTGCCGTAAACTTCTCAAATCGCATTGGTGTGACATTCGAGGTTTCTGGTATTGGCAATACTGAGTGCGATGCATGTATGATATTTGCCGACGGCACATGGGGTTGTCAGAACTGGGGCTATAATGCCGATGGTAATGGCTCTGTTCATATCAATGGCGATGGTATATATACAATGTCGCTCGCTGGTGCTGGCTCTGGCATAGCAATCTTTGCTATCGACCTGCTCGGGCTGTCGGATGCCGTAGGAGCCGAGAATGTAAAGGTACGTATCTCTAGTATTCGAGTTGATTAATTATTTGTTAGTTATTTTTCATTCATACTTTATGTGTTATGATTGGTATTAAGAAAACTCTCTTGATTCTGACGGTGCTGGGAAGCACCGTCAGTTTCGCCCAAACTCAGCTTCCAAATGCTACTGAGATTGCACCCAAGATGTATCCTGGTTGGAATCTTGGTAACACGCTTGAGGGTGGTGGTACGGATAATGTGTACACCAACAATGGCGGTCTTGGAGCAGAGAAAGCCTGGCAGGGAACAACTACCACACAGGCTATTATCGACTTTGTGGCTGCTCAGGGCTTCAAGTCAGTCCGCATCCCCGCATCGTGGGTGATGGGACATATCATCGATGCTGATGAGTTGACTATTGATCCCGTTTGGATGGCGCGTGTAAAGGAGATAGTAGACTATTGTATCAACGATGGACTATATGTGCTGCTGAACGACCACTGGGATGGCGGATGGATTCAGGGAACTTTTAAGCAGGATATCAGCGAACCAACCGTTGCTGCCAACTGCGAGAAGATGAAGAAACTGTGGACCCAGATAGCCGAGGCTTTCAAGGACTATGATGAGCACTTGCTCTTTGCAGGACTAAACGAGCCAGAGGCAGAAAAGGAAGAACAGATAAAGGTGCTGATGACCTACGAGCAGGCCTTTATCGACGCTGTGCGTGCTACTGGTGGCAACAACGCCTCGCGTACACTCGTGGTTCAGGGCCCGAATACCAGCATCGAACTATCGAGCCAGTATGTAGATATGAGTAAGTTTGAGGATACTGCCAGCAAGGCGCTGATGATAGAGGTGCATTACTACAGTCCACCACAGTTCACTGGCGTATGGGAAGGTCCTAATGGCGACGAGCCATTCTATTTCTGGGGCGCAGCCAATCATGTTCCTTCTGGAACCTACAAGAAATACAACTGCACCTGGGGCGAGGAGGCCTATGTGCGCGAACAGTTCCAGATGATGAAGGAGGCTTTTGTAGATAAGGGCTATCCTGTAATCCTGGGCGAATATGGTGCCAACTGGCGCGAGTTCTCGAACAACTCCATCCAGAAAAAGCACGACGCCAGTCTGTGGTTGTTCCATAAGACCATCAACGAAGAGGCTATCAAACGTGGCATCATCCCTTATGTATGGGATATTAACAATCCCAATCGCTATGGTACAGGCGGTATCATGTGTATCATCGATCGCAGCAAACCTGCAGTCTTTGACACCAATAGTCTGGATGGTATTATGAGCGGTGCTGCCGCAGCCACTTGGGGAGGTCCTGCTACAGGTATAAATAGGGTAGAAGTAAATCAAGGGGACAAATCGAGTGCCCCTGTGATTTACGACCTTCAAGGCCGCAAAGTGAAAAATGTTCGTGGTGGATTGTACATAATCGATAGAAAAGTGGTATATTTGCAACCAAAATAATTGTTAGAATAATCAAATGAGTTTACACAGCAATAAGTTCATCCCCTTGGCGCTAGTGTTCCTGTTGGCAATAAGCGCTAACGCCCAAAAGGCCAGTTCAAAGTCTACGGCAGGTCCGCTGCCCAATGCTAACCAGTTGCGCTGGCAGGATATGGAGATGTATGCGTTTATCCATTACTCGCTCAATACCTATACTGACCAGGAGTGGGGCTTTGGCAATGAGGACCCAAAGCTGTTCAATCCTTCGCAACTCGATTGTCGTCAGTGGGCGCGCGTATGTAAGCAGGCTGGTATGCGTGGCATCATTTTTACTGCTAAGCACCATTGCGGTTTCTGCATGTGGCCGTCAAAGTATACGGAGTATAGCGTAAAGAACTCGCCGTGGAAGGATGGCAAGGGTGATGTGGTACGCGAGCTGGCCGATGCCTGTCGCGAAGAAGGACTGGAGTTTGCTGTGTATCTGTCGCCCTGGGATCGTAATCATCCAGAGTACGGACGACATGCTTATGTGGAGTATTTCCGCAACCAACTGCGCGAGTTGCTTACCAACTATGGTGACATATTCGAGGTGTGGTTTGATGGCGCCAATGGTGGCGACGGATGGTATGGCGGCGCCAACGAGACTCGCAAGATAGACCGCACCACATATTATGAATGGCCTGAGACGTATAAGATGATTCGCCAGTTGCAACCCAAATGCCTTATCTGGAACGATGGTAGCGATCGTGGCGATCTGCGCTGGGTGGGTACTGAGGCTGGTAATGTGGGCGAAACCAACTGGAGTCTGCTATACCGCGATGGCGATGTGCCTTATCAGATGTTGCACTATGGAGTAGAGGATGGTAATGTGTGGTGTCCTGGCGAGACTAATACCAGTATACGTCCAGGTTGGTTCTATCACGATGCTGAGAACGAGCATGTAAAGAGTCTGTCGAAGTTGATGGACACCTATTATAAATCGGTAGGTCGCAATTCTACGCTGCTGCTCAATTTCCCTATAGCCCCTAATGGCCGCATCCATCCCAACGACAGTCTGCGTGGCATAGCCTTCAAGCAGATGATAGATGAGGTGTTTAAAGATAACCTTGCCGACAAGGCTAAGACCACGCATAAGGGTGATGTCTATACTATAGACTTTAAGCGCCCTACGGCTTTCAATCGTTTCCTGGCTGAGGAAGATATCGCCAAGGGACAGCGTGTGCGTAAGTTCTCGCTCGAGGCTCTGGTTGATGGCAAATGGCAACCATTAAAGGATGAACTGGTAGATAATGGCGACGGACTAACCACCATCGGCCATCGCCGCATCATCTGTTTCCCTACAGTGAAAGCCACAAAACTGCGTTTCACTATCAACAGCTATAAACTGGAACCTATAATCAAGAAGATAGGTGTTTACCTTGCGCCAGAGCTAACAGCCGATATTCCTAACAGCGGCGAGAAGAAATCATCAGGACTGCATATATTCTTTGGCTCGCCCCAGCAGATGTTCATCGACTGGGATGCAGAGCAGACCATCTCCACCTTCCGCTATCTGCCGCCGCAGGACACGAAGGACGGCATCGTCACCCATTACACCTTGTGGGGATTGACTGATTGGAACAACTGGCAGAAACTTGCCACGGGCGAGTTCTCAAATATCGTAAACAATCCCATTTGGCAAACCATCAAGTTCCCTGAAGCAAAGGTACGTGTCCTTCGCTTCGAAGCTGATCGCCTAAACGGCGGCACCCGCATGGGCTATGGCGATATAGAGATAAAGTAAGATGTTATGAGTTAATCGCCGATAGCAAATCCTGCTGTATCACCCCGTTGGTGGCTACTACGCAGTTGCCTTGGGTGAAGTCGGGCGAGCCGTCGTAGTTGGTTACTGTGCCGCCAGCCTCTTTCACTATCAGCGCTCCTGCCATGAAGTCCCACTGGCCAATGTATTGTTCGGCGTAGCCATCCAGTCGGCCTGCAGCTACATAGCACAGGGCCATAGCAGCCGAACCACACATGCGGATGCTACCTACATTGCCATACAATTGGTCGATAAGGCGCTTGATGGTGGGCTTGTAGGCGTCGCTGTTGTAGGGCAGTTGCAGACAGAGTAGGGCGTCTTGTATCTGTTGGCCGCTTACGTGCAGTGGGGTGCCATCCATGTAGGCACCGCCGCCCTGCCAGGCATAATAACACTCATCGGCAGTAATCTCGTAGACCACTCCTATCAGTATCTCCTTACCCTGCAGCAGTGCTATGCTGACGGCGTAAGGGGCATATTGGTGGATAAAGTTGGTGGTTCCATCGAGCGGGTCGACCACCCAGAGCATCTGTTCGGCATCGTGGCCAGCCAGTCCCTCCTCTGTAATAAAACCTGCCTGGGGCAGAAGTTCACGCAAGGCGCTCACTATCAACTGCTCAG
>JAEEGI010017570.1_pt1 | contig 14645 bp, 12 predicted proteins | sample 8958751 | NCBI WGS metagenome assembly JAEEGI01 (sample SAMN16246545, study PRJNA631951) | gut metagenome | biome: gut microbiome; feature: rumen; material: KS-attached | host: Bos | place: Iran: Karaj | collected 2018-10
AGGATCATTTATCACCATATGGCAAGAAAGAAGCAGTTTTTATTGCCTATGATGGAAGAGCACTTTTAACAGTGAAGTTCAACGGTGATTTCTGCAGAGCAGATGGATTAGGTGTCTATTATCACAGAGATGGTGAGGAATATTTTAAATCCTACTCACCCATCTGGGTAGGCGGTACTGAAATAGATACCGAAATTCCTGCTAATTGGATTTTAGAGACTGAAGTTCAGCTCCGGGGGGATTATAACAGTGATGAACTTACCTTTTCTACTCCATTAAAAGGTGAACCGTTATTCTAACAAATTAAATAACTAAAGATACTAACTAACCACGAAAGCCCCCTTCTTTGAGAGTCGAATGACTTGATAAGAGGGGGTTTTCTTTTTGTGTTTTAAGATCTTCAGGTACTTTGGAGAATTTTTATTTGTGTAAGATTTACATAATTTACAGCTGTGCAGAAATATGCTATAATATAGGTATGCCTTGAGCAGAAAGTGGTTGGTTTGGATTATGAGGTATATAACATGAAAAAAAAGGATTTTGTTGGAATCATCGTATTGAGTGTGGCCCTGTTATTGTTAGTGGGAGAGGTAGTAATGTTTTCCTATATCGTAAACAGGGATTCAAAAAAAGTAGAGGACAAATATCCATTGGATCTCTATGTTGAGTATGATGGAAAAATTCCGGCAGTATATCGGGAAGGAAGCAAGTTTTCCCTGGGAGGTGAGCTGCCTGAAGTTCCAAATGAATGGGGGAATGACGAAGAACCTCTGTTTCTCTATACTCATCCTGAACTATGGGAAACAATGTACTTGATAGAAGGTTTGGACTGGGTTGTGGTCAAGGTGGATAATTACTATCTGGCCATTACTCCTATGGGACCGGTAGGCCCGGTGTGGGCATATTGCCAATACAGTGATTTCGGGGAATTTTACGGCATTACGTCCATAAATCACGCTTTCTTGTTTCTTCATCATGGAGAATTGAAAGTTGTAAAAGCTGGTCGTAATTTCCCGGAAGTTGCAGGTGTATATGACGAAATGGACCTTCTCGAACAACAGTGTACATTCAAAGGCAATGAAGTTGTTCTTGAAATACCAAGTTCTAGATTGGAAATCGGATCTTTGGATGATGCATTGGTCGAAAAAGTGGAAGAAATTGGTGTGGCTATGATTGCCAATACCGATAAAGAGTTTTTTGACGTTGATGTCGTCCAGATTTTCGAGGGAGAAAAGAAGAATCTCCCTGGAAAAAACGGCGATAGGATGTTTTGGGTTCAGGAAGCTGAAGTAGGGGGATTTGAAGCTATGTTCGTCGGAGCTATAGACGATTGTGGCGTCTTATTTAGGATACCATTTAGAGGAGAAATACTCGAAATTAATGAGTATGGAATTCGTCACAAGTACGGCGATACAGAACGGTTTACTCCGTTCTCCCCTGTAATCATAAACGGGGAGCTCTTCTTCGCTGAATATAGCCCGGAGTTCTTCGAAGCTATAAAGGGCTATTATTTACAGGACGAGAATGCTCCCGAAGGAGAAGCAAAAGCAGAAACTGAAACGGAAACAGAAACAATATAATATATATTTATTAAAAATCCAACCAACCACCTGAGTACCACTTCTGCGATAGTTTAATTACTAGAGCAGAGGGGGTGCTTTTTTATGTTGAGTTATATATTGCAAAAAAGTTTGTATTATGATATAAACAAATTGAATTTTTATATGAAGTGGAAGTGTGTCTTGAAGAAGAATATAAAAGATTTTAATTTAGATGATTTAAAAGCAGAAATGGAAAGAATAGGAGAAAAATCATTTAGAGCTGAACAAATTTTTAAATGGATTTTTCAAAATAATGTTTCATCATTTGATGAAATGACTAATCTTTCTAATGAGTTAAGAAATAAATTAAATAACAATTATTCATTAGGATTATTTAAAATTGAGAAAAAATTAGTTTCAATAGATGGAACAAAAAAATATTTATTTAATCTTAATGATGATGAACATAATTTGATTGAAAGTGTTTTGATGGAATACATCCATGGTTATACAATTTGTGTTTCTTCTCAAGTAGGATGTAAAATGGGATGCAAGTTTTGTGCATCAACAGGAATTCCTTTTGGAAGAAATCTTACTCCAGGAGAAATTGTTGAACAAATATTAGAAATTGAAAAAGATTCAAATATTAAGATTTCTAATATTGTTTTTATGGGTATAGGAGAACCACTTGATAATTTTGATAATGTTATGAAAGCAATTGATATTATTAATAATCCAAAAGGTTTAAATATAGGTGCAAGACACATAAGTATATCAACAAGCGGAATAGTACCAAAAATATATGAGCTTGCTGATAGAACAGATAAATTTCAATGTACATTATCTGTTTCGCTTCATAGTAGCAATAATGCTACAAGAAGTAGTATGATGCCAATTAATAATAAATATCCAATTGAAGAATTAATTGAAGCTTGTAAATATTACATTAATAAAACTAATAAAAGAATTTCATTTGAATATGCATTAGCTAAAGAGAATAATGATAATTTAGAAGATGCAAAAAAATTAGTTGAATTATTAAATGGTATGTTATGCCATGTTAATTTGATTCCGATAAATGAAATTAAAGAAGGAAAATATAAAAAGAGTACTAATGAAAATATAATTAAATTCCGTGACTATTTAAATGATCATGGAATTGTCGCAACAATAAGAAGAGAACTTGGTTCTGATATTGAAGCAGCTTGTGGACAATTAAGAAAACAAAATTTGAGTCAATAAAATATAGACTTTTACAGGAGGAAAGATGAAGATTATTGCTAGGACTGACATTGGAAAAGCCCGAGAGATGAATCAGGATAGTTATTTTATATCCACGCCAAATGATGATGTAAAATTATTTATTTTAGCAGATGGTATGGGGGGATATGAAGGCGGTGAGGTAGCAAGTAAACTAGCTATCGAATGCGCCAAAAGTTATATTCTAAATAATTTTGAACAAATTCCTAAAGAAAAAGAAGAAATAATGAACTTGATTAGGAATGCAATAGAATATGCTAATTTGCGTGTCTATGAAGAATCGCAAGAGCATGAAAGATTAAAAGAGATGGGAACTACTATAGACGTGTCATTGATATATAATGGCAAAGTATATGTAGGACATGTTGGAGATAGTCGAGTTTATAGAATTAGAAATGAGATAATTCGAAAGATTACTACTGATCATAGTTATGTTGAAAAATTAATTAAAGAGGGTAGTATTACTAAAGAAGAGTCTTATCATCATCCAAAGCGAAATATGCTTATGAAAGCTTTGGGATGTAATTCTTTGGTAGAACCAGATGTGTTATGCAAAGGATTTATGAAAGACGACATTTTGTTGATGTGTTCAGATGGTTTAACTAATATGATAAAAGAAGAAGATATTTTTAGAATTATAATAGATAATATTAATAATCCAGCAGATAAACTAATTGAGCAAGCAAATAACAATGGTGGTTATGACAACGTTACAGCGATTGTTTTAGTCAATAATTAGATTTTAAATTAGAATAATATTATTTCGTTATACGAAAGGATAAAAAAATGAATTTAATTGGAAAAATGTTAGATAATAGGTACGAGATTTTAGAGAAAATTGGTAGTGGAGGAATGGCCACTGTTTTTAAAGCAAAAGATAAAGTGCTAAATCGTTTTGTAGCAATTAAAGTTTTACGTGATGAGTTTACCACTGATAGTGAGTTTATAAAAAGATTTAAATCTGAGGCTCAAGCTGCAGCTAGTTTAAATCATGCAAATATTGTTTCAATTTATGATGTAAAAAATGAAGATACTCTTTATTATATTGTAATGGAGTTAATTCAAGGAAAAACATTAAAAGAGATTATTAATGAAGAGGGGGCTCTTCCATGTAAGTGGAGCATAGATATCGCAATGCAAATTTGCTCTGCTCTTGAAATGGCACATAAACATGACATTATACATAGAGATATTAAGCCACATAATATCATAATAACTGAAGATGGTGTAGCAAAGGTTACAGATTTTGGTATTGCTAAAGCTGTATCAAATTCAACAATTACAGCTTTTGGTACAACAATTGGTTCGGTTCATTATTTTTCACCAGAGCATGCTAGAGGTGGTTTTACAGATGCTAAATCTGATATTTATTCATTAGGTGTTGTTTTATATGAAATGCTTACTGGTAAAGTTCCATTTGATGCGGATACTCCAGTATCAGTTGCTTTAAAGCAAGTGCAAGAAGAACCAACTGAGCCCATAAAAATTAATCCAGATATTCCACAAAATGTTAATGATATTATTATGAAGGCTATGGAAAAAGAACCTTCTTTAAGATATCAATCAGCAAAAGAAATGAACAAAGATTTAAAACAAGCTTTGACAAATCCATCTGCTAAGATTGCTGATAAAGGCACGATAGAAGATTTACCAACTCAAAATGTACCAATCATAAAAGATGAAGATTTAGATGATGAATATGAAGAAATTGAATTATCTGGCTTTAGATTATTTTTATATGAGCACAAAGTGTTTAAAGTGTTTTTAATTATATTTGCAATTTTAGTTTTATTCTTCACAATTATGTTTGCAACGATTAAAATTATTTCAATTTCAAAGCCAAAAGAAGCTGAAATGATTAATGTTGTATTTAGTTCAGATGGAACAACAAGATTAACGAAAGATGCTGCAAAAACTTTATTAGAGAATGCAGGATTTACAAATGTTACTTTTGAAGAAGAATATAACGATTCTGTTGAAGCAGGATATGTAATTAGTCAAAGTCCAGCGTTTCAAGCAGGATTCTCAATACATGCTAATGAACCAATTGTGGTAAAGGTTAGTAAAGGTGCACAAACAGCAGTGATGCCTACTGATATAGTTGGTGCAAAAATAGATGATATCAAACCTAAATTGGACGAATTGCAAATTAAGTATCAAATAACAGAAGAAAAGAATGAAGAAAAAGAAGCAGGCATTATCCTAAGTGTAACACCAGATGCAGGAAGTACAATTTCTCTAGCAACTACAGTTCAAATTACAGTTAGTGGTGGAAGTGCATTTAAAGATATTCAAATGATTGATGTTGTTGGAAAATCAGAAGCAGATGCCAAAGCAGCATTAGCGGCAGCTGGATTTACAAATGTTACTGTTTCATATGATGATAATAAATCAAAACCAAATAATAGTGTTATTAAACAAAGTGTGGAAGCTGGTACAACGACAAAAGAAAACACTAATATTGTTTTAACTGTTAATAAGTGGCCAGAGGAACATAAATTAACTATAAAAGTTGCACTAAATAAAGCAAAGAAGGCTGAAGAAGATACAACAAATACAACAAAAGATAAAGATACTACAACAACAGCTAAGACAACAACTTCACAAAAAGTAAAAATTGTTGTAGATGGAAATAATGTTAAAGAAGAAACTGTTTCAGTAGGAAGTTCTGTTTCAGCAACATATAGCGGAACTGGAAGAGTTAAAATTGAGATAACAAGAGATGGCAGTCATTATGACTCTAAAACAGTTGATTTAACTTCAGCTGATGTAACTGAAACATTTAGTTATGATGTAGAATAATTAAGTAAGAAAGATTATATAGTATGGGAAAAAATGAAGTTGCAGTTTCTTTATTAAATGTTGATGTTGAAGGCGCTATTTCGCTTTTCTATAATTTGGAAACTGCTAAAGTGGATTATTTTCATATAGATGTAATGGATGGGGTTTTTGTGGAAAATTACACTCATGATAAGATGTATGAATTTGCAACAACCCTTGCCAACATTACTAATATTAAACAAGATATTCATTTAATGGTAAAAGATGTAAAAAAATATGTTGATATTTATTCTTCACTGGGGAGAAATAGAATATCATTTCATGTTGAAGCTTTTGATACTAGTGAAGAGATAATTGATATGATTAATTATATCAAAGATACTGGTAACCAGGTTGGACTTGCCATAAGTCCTGATACTAGTATTGATGAAATCTATCCGTTTTTACCATATATACATTGTGTTATTGTTATGACAGTTCAACCAGGGAAAGGTGGGCAGACAATAATAGAGGATACAATTACAAAAATTACATATTTGAGAAATGCCATTAATGAATTTAATAACGATATAGATATCGAAGCCGATGGTGGAATTAAAGATACTAATGCAGAATTAGTAAGAAATGCTGGAGCAAATATTTTGATAGCAGGAACATATATTGTAAAAAATCCAAATCTTACAGAGGCTGTAAGAAAAATACGGGGGCAATAAATAAAACAAAAGAAAAAAATATAAAAAGGAGAGAAAAATGAAAAGTAAAAAATTTTTAATCATTACTTTAATTAGCATTATTTTGTTAAGTTTTTTAAGTCTAAATTTATATGCGGTTGAAGGTGAAGATACAGCAGCTGAGCAAGCTAATATGTTAATTAGTACTCTAGATGAGCAACTTGATATGAATGCTATTTCACAAAAAGAAAAATATAGCGAATCTGTTGCAAGTCCAGAAATTATTGGAGATCAATATTATACAGCTAACAAAGTAACAGTTCCAGAGGGTATATATGATGGAAATCTATATATCATGGGAGATGAGGTTAATTTTAATAAAGCTAACATCAAAGGAAATGTTTATGTTATAGCCAAATATTTAAAATTTGAAGCTAGTACAATTTCAGGAAGCTTATATACAATAGCAGTTTCTTTAGAAGGTGCTAATGAGTTTTCAGTTATTGATGCATATGTTATAGCTCAAGATATTAATATGGATGCGACAGTAACAGTTAATAGAGCATTTAAAGCTATTGGAAACAATGTAGTATTAAATGGAAACTATACATATGATGTAGATTTATTAGTTGGAGATATTAATAGAGATTTTTCTAGTATGGCGCCAGATAGCATTAGTGACTACTTGACTAGTGGAAAAATTGAAAGTAATTTAACATTAGGAAATGAATTAGTAATTGGTAGAATGTTTAACTATGCTTATGAAGATGAAGTTGCAATTCCAGCAACAGCTTCAATTGGTATGGTAAATTATTCTAAGCTTGAAGTTCCAACACCACCTAATTTTGAAAAAATAAAATCAGATTTTTCTGCTTTGACAAAACTATTGACTGTAGTTATAAGACTAGTTAATACTGCTTTTATAGTTGTTGTTTTAGGATGGAATTGCCAAAGATTTAGAAGATTAAATCAATATCATTCTGGAATTGGATTATTCTTTAAATCATTGCTTAAAGGTTCTTTTGGAGCATTAGGTGTATTTATCTTATCTATTTTATTAATTATTTCAGGTGGTTGCATAGGAATTGGTGCTGTTGGTTTAGGTGCACTTGCTTATGGTCTATGCTTCGCAGAAGCTTTTGCTGCTGCTATGATTGCAATTAATATATTAGGTATAAGAGAAGAATCAAATGAAGGCATTGGATATAAATTATCAATGCTAGGAATAGCTTTAGTAGTAGGCTTAGCAATCTGGGGAATAGCTTTGATTCCAATTGTTGGTGGATATGCATCAATGATATTTGCTGTTTTAGGACTTGGTGGTGTTATTGATATAATGTTTGGTAATTCAAAAAGAGTTCAAACAAAATATCAAAACAAAATGGGTAGAAAATATAAAAATGCAAAAATAAATGCTACTAATGATGCACCAGTTGAAGAACCAAAATTAGATAACACAGAAGCATTTGGTAATTCATCAGTTATGATGGAAAATGATAGTGAAGTATCAAATAGCGAAGTGGTAAATACTGAAGTTGTAGACCAAGTAGCAGATACAACAAATAATGAACAAATTAATGATATTGAAAAAGTTCCAAGTGAAGACACAAATAAAGATAATGATGAAGAAAACAAATAATTATATATTTCATAAACAAAAGACTCTACTAATTGATGTAGGGTCTTTATTTAAATAAAAGGAGAAACTTAAAATTGAAAAAAAGTGATGCTAAAGAGATTATAAAGATTTTAAAAGAAACATATCCTGAAGCTACATGCAGTTTGGATTTTAAAAATCCATTTGAAATGGCTATTGCAGTTATGCTTTCAGCCCAATGTACTGATGAAAGAGTAAATAAAGTTACTCCTAAATTATTTAAAAAATATCCCGATCCTTACAAAATGTCGAAAGCTCCTATAAAAGATATTGAAAAATTAATTTATTCATGCGGTTTTTATAAAAGCAAAGCTAAACATATAAAAGAATGTAGTCAAATGTTGGTTGATAAATATGATGGGCAAGTTCCTAATACAATGAAAGAATTACAAGCTTTACCTGGAATCGGAAGAAAAAGTGCTAATGTAATAATGCTAGAAGCTTTTCATGATCCACAAGGAATTGCTGTAGACACACATGTAAAAAGAATTTCTAATCGAATAGGATTATCTAAAGAATCAGATCCAGAGAAAATAGAAAAAGATTTGCTTCATAAAATACCAAAAGAGTATTATTATGATGCAAATCATTTGGGTGTATGGCACGGAAGATACACTTGTAATTCAAGAAAACCAAAGTGTAGCGAGTGCACAATTAAAAAATATTGTAATTATTATTCTAAAGAAGGTTCGGTTGGTTCTTCGAGTGATTGATTATTAAATAATCTAAATTCATTTTGAATAGTGTGTAACACATTTATTCTATCACCAAATAATTGGGTTAAATTATTAGTAGTTGCCGCTATTCCAGGAGTATCAGGTATTCCTAATCCGAGATGATCTTGATATTGATTTATGATTAAGTCATCAGTAGCTTGTAGTATTTGAGGAAAATGTCTTTCAATTTCATCATATGTATCAATTTTCCTCTTTAATGAATCGGAAGGTTGATCTTGTGGTGGAAAAGAATTCTTATCTTTATCAAATTCATAAACATATTCAGCTTGGGCTGCTGAATCGCATTTACCTATTAAAATCATCAATTGAAGGTCACGAGCTGTAAGATTATATTTACACTCCATAGCATCTTGAATTAAGAGATTGACTTTTTCAGCCATATTTGCAATTGAAGCCTCATCTACGGTTCGAATTCTCATAAAATCATCATGATGTGCAACTAAAAATTCAATTCTATTGCTTTCTTCAAGTGGATAATTTAGTAATCTCATAAAACCCATGGTAAGAATTCTAGATTTTTCAGCATGTCCGCCAAAAGAATGAACTTCAACGTCTGAAAGTCCATTTCCGGTTGGGGTTTGGAATTTTCTTGCTGGATGATTGTCTGGAAGAAGTGGCACATTATTATATCTTTTTATTGTCATAGTATCTGGTTTACCAAAATCATGGAAAAATCCAACAATAGTTAATAATTTTAATTCTTCTGGAGATAAATTATATGCTTTCCCATAACTTGGTATAGAAGAAATAAATTTTAATGTATGACTCCACAAATTTCTATCATGATGGGGTGCTTTTTGATCATATTCCAGCATTTTATAAAAATCGTTACCGAATAATAGAGTGAAACCAGAAATAGCTCTAGCATAGCTTTCTGAAAGCTCTTCATTTGATTTGGCATTTCCTTTAAAATAGGCACTATTAAATAATAAATCTTCAAAAAAATTTCTTGATTCGTCTCCAGTCATATATTGCTCCTTTTAATCTCTAATTTGTGGTCATTATATCATTAAGAGGTAAAAAATACAATTATTGACTTTAGTTATTTCCTTCTATATAATTGAGACGTACAAAAATAGTATTTTGAGATTATTCGATACTTTTTAGATTTTTATGGAGGTAATTATGAATTTTATTGAAAGCATTAAAGAAAGAGCAAAAAGCTCAATTAAGAAAATTGTATTGCCAGAAGGAAAAGATGTTAGAGTTTTAAAAGCAGCTAATATTGCATTAAGTGAAGGATATGCAGAGGTTGTATTAGTAGGAAATATAGATGAGATTAAACAAATAGCATCAGACAATAATATTGATATTTCTGGAGCTATTTTGGAAGATCCAAATAATTCAGATAAGGCAGAAGACTATGCAAATAAATTATATGAATTAAGAAAAGAAAAAGGAATGACAATAGAGAAGGCTCATGAGTTAGTAAAAGATGAAGTTTATTATGGAATGATGATGGTAAAAAATGGTGATGCTGATGGATTAGTATCAGGAGCAATTCATTCAACTTCTGATACATTAAGACCAGCATTACAAATATTAAAAACAGCGCCAGGGACTAAACTAGTTTCAGCATTTTTTGTTATGGTAGTTCCTAATTGTGATTATTCAACAGATGATGGAGTATTTATTTTTGGTGATAGCGGATTAAACGAAAATCCAAATGCAGAGCAATTAGCTGAGATAGCTAAATCATCTAGCGAAAGTTATACACTACTTACAGGAAAAGAATCTAGAGTTGGAATGTTATCATATTCAACAAAGGGAAGTGCTCATTCAGAATTAACAGATAAAGTAATTGAGGCAACAAGGATTTTGCATGAGACATATCCTGAAGTAAAAGCAGATGGTGAATTACAACTAGATGCAGCTATAGTTCCAAGTGTTGCAAGTAGTAAAGCACCAGGAAGTAATGTTGCAGGAACATGTAATACATTAATATTCCCAGACCTAGATGCTGGAAATATAGGATATAAATTAGTACAAAGATTAGCAAAAGCAGAAGCATATGGACCACTTTGCCAAGGAATTGCGAAACCTGTAAATGATTTATCAAGAGGCTGCTCAGCAGAAGATATAGCAGGAGTAATTGCTATTACAGCTGTGCAAGGGCAAAAATAACTGATTTTCTGTATGAGCATTGATAATGAACGAAGGAGGAAATTTTAAATAATGATAGATGAATTTGATGTAAGCTCAACACATAGATTGCAACCAATTACTATGGTAAAATTAGGTATAATAGGAATATATGCATTAATTGCGTTGATAGTTTTAGTTTTATATATTCGAAATAAATCTAATAAAAAGCATTGTGTAAATATTCTTATAATTGTTCAATTTATCGCAGAATTTTTATGTGCACTTCACTCATTTGCAATTAATATGCCTACAACAATGTATTCTTTTATGATAGGGATTCCAGTAACGATTATAGAAATAATTTCATACAATATAGTTTTGAAACAAGAAAAGAACAAATTAGCTTTTTCTATTCTTGTAATTGGTTCAATAATTGTCTTGATATCAATGCTCTTGACGGGATTACCTAAATAATTAAGTGTCTTGGATGCTTTGAAAAGAGAATTTTAGATTTTAAAGAAAGGAAGTTAAGATGAAAGTATTAGTAGTAAATTGTGGAAGTTCTTCATTAAAATATCAATTAATTGATATGGAAAATGAGAAACTATTGGCAAAAGGAAATTTTGAAAGAATAGGAGAGAAGCAATCTTTTGTAACCCATAAAGTAAATGGTGAAAAATATAGAATTGAAACACCAGTTATGAATCACGAGGAAGCAATGCCAATCGTATTAGATCAATTAGTTCATAAAGATTATGGGGTAATAAAGGATTTATCAGAAATAAGTGCAATAGGACATAGATTAGTTCATGGTGGAGAAATTTTTAGTCATTCAGTTAAAATTGATGAAGATATAATAGAAAAATATGCATCATGTTCAAGTTTAGCTCCACTACATAATCCAGCAACAATATTAGGAATTAGAGCTTGCCAAAAAGCTATGCCAGATGTTCCAATGGTTGGTGTATTTGATACAGCTTTTCATCAAACAATGCCAAAGCATAATTATATTTATCCAATACCATATGAATATTATGAAAAATATGGAATTAGAAAATATGGATTCCATGGAACTTCTCATCAATATGTATCAAAGAGAGTTGCAGAAGTAATGGGAAAAGATATTAAAGATTTAAAAATCGTAACTTGCCATTTAGGTCAAGGTGCTTCTATATGTGCAATTGATGGTGGAAAATCAATTGATACTTCAATGGGATTGTCTCCATTGGGGGGAATTGCTATGGTTACACGTTCAGGTGATATGGACCCATCAGTAGTTACCGAAATAATGGAAAGAGAAAACTTATCAGCAAAAGAAGTAAATTCATTATTGAATAAAAAATCAGGATTATTTGGTATAACAGGATTAAATCCAGATTTTAGAGAAATCGAATTGGCATCTTATGAAGAGGATCAACCAAAAGCACAAGTTGCAATTGAATTATTTACACAAACAATTGCACAATATATAGCAAAATATGCAGTTTCACTAAAAGGGTTAGATGTAGTAGTATTTACTGGAGGGATTGGTGAAAACCAAATTAATATTAGAAAGAAGATTTGTGAAGATTTAGCTTGGATGGGAATTGATCTTGATCTTGAAGCTAATAAAGCAAGAAGTGAAGAAATTAAGATTTCTTCAAATAAATCTAAATATGACGTATATGTAATACCAACAGATGAGGAAATGGTTATAGCTAGAGATACTAAAGCAATTGTTGAGGGAACATTTAAAATTTAATATATTTATATATTAGTTAATTAATATAACAAAACAATGTTACTATAAGAAAAAGCCAATAAAATTATTAATGGAGGTACTATATGAAAGTATTAGTTCTTAATTGTGGAAGTTCTTCTTTGAAATGTCAATTAATTGATATGCAAACAAAAGAAAGAATAATGAAGGGTCATTATGAAAGAATTGGAGGAAATAGGTCAACACTACGTTTTAATGTTCATGGAAATAAAAGAGAAATAGAGCATCCAGCTAGAGACTTTGAAGAAGCAATAGATTATATTTTGAAGTTATTAATTAAAGATGAAACACAACCAATTAAATCATATGATGAGATTGGTGCAGTTGGACACAGAATTGTACATGGTGGTGAAAAATTTAAAAACTCAGTTATTATTGATGATGACGTAATCGACGCAATAAGAGATAATATTATTTTAGCTCCATTACATAATCCGGCTGGTATAGCAGGAATAGAAGCATGCAGGAAGCTTTTACCAAATACACCAATGGTAGCTGTATTTGATACAGCTTTTCATCAAACAATACCAGAAAAAGCATATATTTACCAATTACCATATAAATATTATGAAGATTATAAAATTAGAAAATATGGCTTCCATGGTATTTCACACAGATATATAGCAGGCAGAATCTCAGAAATTGTTGGTAAAAAAGATATCAAAGTTATCAATTGTCACTTAGGACAAGGAGCATCTTTGTGTGCAATCGAAAATGGTGAGAGTAAGGATACAACTATGGGATTAACTCCGCTTGCAGGTGTTCCAATGGGAACTAGATCTGGAGATGTTGACCCAGCAATAATTCCAACAGTTATGAAGTTATATGATATTAAGCCAGACCAAATGTTAAAAATTTTAAACAAGGAGTCTGGAGCATGGGGCGTATCTGGAGTATCAACAGATTTTAGAGATATTGAAAGACAAGCGGCCGCTGGTGATAAACGTAGTATATTGGCTTTAGAGTCTAGAGCATATATTATAGCTCAATATATAGCAAAATTGATGGTAACATTACAAGGAATAGATTATTTAACTTTTTCTGGTGGAATTGGAGAAAATGGTTTTGAGGAAAGAGAAAGAATAATTAATTATTTAGGTTTTCTTGGAATTAAAATAGACCCTGAAAAGAACAAAATCAGAGGAAAAGAAGCAATGATTTCTGCCGATGATTCAAAAGTTAAAATATATATAGTTCCAACAAACGAAGAAATCGTAATAGCAAATGATACATATAATTTAGTAAAATAGTTTCTCATGAAGAATAGGTGTTACTAGATTACAAAATAGAAAAGGAAAATAATAAATGAAAATAATAGTACTTAATTGTGGAAGTTCATCATTAAAATTTCAATTGATTAATATGGACAATGAAGAAATACTTTGTAAAGGTAATTTCGAAAGAATAGGTGGAATGAAAACCACTTTGAAATTAAATATTAGGGGAGAAAAAAGCGAAGAGCTTCGCATAGCAAGAGATTATGATGAAGCAATAGAATATGTTTTACAAGTATTACAAAATCCAGCGAATAATTTGATTTCGAGTGTAGATGAAATTGATGCTATTGGACATAGAGTTGTTCATGGCGGTGAAAAATTTGATAAATCAGTTTTTATAGATGAAGAAGTTATTAAAGAAATCGAAGCTTGCATAGATTTAGCACCACTTCATAATCCAGCTGCTATAGCAGGAATTAGAGCAGCGCAAAAAGCTTTGCCTGGTAAGCCAATGGTAGCTGTTTTTGATACAGCATTTCATCAATCAATGCCACCTAAGGCATATATTTATCAAATACCATATAGATACTACACATCTTATAAAATTAGAAAATATGGATTCCATGGAACAAGCCATAGATACGTAGCACAAAGAGTAGCTGATTTAATGAATAAAGACATAGAATCGATGAAAATAATAACATGTCATATTGGTCAAGGTTCATCAATCACAGCTATTGATGGTGGAAAATCTGTAGATACTTCTATGGGATTAACACCACTTGCTGGTATACCAATGGCTACAAGAAGCGGTGATATTGACCCTGCAATAATTCCTTATATTATGAAAAAAGAAAACCTACAAGCTGAAGATGTCGAGTCAATTTTAAATAGACAATCAGGAGCATGGGGAGTATCTGGCGTTTCAAGTGATTAT
>JAEEGI010017572.1_pt1 | contig 14644 bp, 1 predicted proteins | sample 8958751 | NCBI WGS metagenome assembly JAEEGI01 (sample SAMN16246545, study PRJNA631951) | gut metagenome | biome: gut microbiome; feature: rumen; material: KS-attached | host: Bos | place: Iran: Karaj | collected 2018-10
TGAGACCGCCAACGACCATGACGTTTTCGCCGTTGATGGTCAGCGTGTCGCCAGCCGTGATTTCATTGCCGTCTTCGACGGCGTTCGTGATTTCGACATTGCCGCTGGCGTTGATGACCATATCCTTCGCGGCGTACATCGTGGAGCCGTTGAAGGTGAAGGTGCCGTTGGCCTGGATGTCGAGATCTTCGACTTCGACGACGCCGTTGATGGCGACGTTTTCGCCCTTGAGCGTCAGGTCATGGGTACCAGCCACGGAAACGCCTTCTTCTTCGCTGCCGATGATCACGTCGCCGCCGATACCGATGATGGAGGCATCGTCGTTGAGGGCGATGGGGCCTTCGATCGTGATGCTCTTGGCGAGGATGTTGCCGTTGAGGACGATTTCGTCCACCGTCGTGCCGATGGTCAGATCGACTTCGGTGTTCTCTTCGGCCTTCACATTGCCGAGATACAGCTTGCTGGCTTCGAGTTTGATCGTATCGACGTTGAGGATCGTCTCGCGGACGCCCGCGATGTCGATTTCGCCTTCGGAGATGAGATCGCCGTTCAGAACGAGCGTATCGGCGATGATCTTGGCATCGCCTGTGCCATCAAAGGCGTTTTCGAAGATGACGGCATTGGCGGCATACAGATCAAGGCTGCCGGAGGAGGCGATCTTGCCGTCTTCTGCGGTGACCATGAACGTGGCGTTGCCGTTGGTAGCGGAGACGATTGCGTCGTTCAGTTCGATGGAGTCGGCCGTGATGTTGAGATCACCGGCGTTGACGATGGCGCCGTCAATCTTGACAGCCGCGTCAGACGTGATGACCAAGCTGCCGGGCGTGTTGGAATCGACGATATTGATGTCTTCGGTGGCGGTGATGGCGGCCTGGCCGGTCACGTTGTTGACGGAGAGTTCATCAGCCGTCACGTCAAGCTCGGCGTTCTGCGCGCCATCGATGATGAACGTTCCAGCTTTGACAGTGCCTTCCACGTCGGTGACGGAGGAGATTGTTGCGGTGCCGACGTCGTCGACAGTGAGAGTTGTCACATCGGCATACTGGTCGTTGATGATGACGTTGTCGGCATGGGCGTAAACAGTCGGAGCGATGGTCGTGACGGAGAGGTTTTTGCCATAGAGGTTGACCCAATTGGTAGCGATAGCCGTCGTATCGGTGACATTGGTGCCGTTGATATAGGCAATATCCTGTGAGTTCACGCGACTGCCAGTGATCGTATTTGCGGTGATATCTGCTTTGGTCGCCGCGATAGCGGTGGAGTCGATGACACTGCCTTCGATGTGAGTGAGTGTAGCCCAAGCGCCTGTTTCATCGAACGTGGCAGTACCAGATGCGATAAGGGCTGCTTCCGTCGCGCTGACGGCAGCGGAATTGATGACATTGCCGGAGGCGACGATAGAGGCGTAGGTGTAGGCATCGGCGGTAGAACCGATGATGTCGAGGGTGCGGCCGTCTTCGGTGGTCAGTGTTTCGAGGATGACATAACCCGTCTTGGACTTGGCATAGACTCCGGAGATGTCTTCGCCGGTGGCGGTCAGGTGGACATTGCCTTCTTCACTGACATAAACGCCGCCGGTGATGCCGTAGGCTTCGAGGAAGATGTCGCCCTTCTGGGACATGACGAAGCCATCGAGTTCACCCTGGGAGATGATGTTCACGATGCCGTTCTTGGCGAGGAGCGTGGTGCCGACAATGGAGCCTTCCGTAGCTTCGGCGCTGATGTTGCCTTCTTCGGCGATGTATTCGCCGCCGACGATCCATGTGCCTTTCGCGAGGATCGAAACTGGCATATCGTTCCCGTCCTTGTCCTTCACCACGAGAGGCTCGCCCTCGCCGTCCGCGACGACGGTCAGACCGTCGAGTTCGCCTTCACTGATGATGGAGGCGTAGTTGGCGGCATGGACGTTGGAGGCGATGATGTCGCCCTTCGCGGTGATCTTGACGTTCACGCCGTCGAAGTCGGAGCTGACAATCTTGCCTTCCTTGGTTTCGATCGTCATGTTCTTATCCGTCTTGAAGCTGCTGCCGAAGATGCTGTTATTGGCAGTCACCATGATGGACGTCTTCTTCTTCGCGGTGTCATCGTCGTTCGCGTTTTCGGCGGTGGCCGATACGTTGACGATGTTTTCGGCCGTCAGGCGGATGTTCAGCTTGTCGGCGGTGTTCAGTGTGTTCGTGTACTGGGCGGTTGTGCTGACAGTCGTGTCGGCGATCGTGCCGCCGATTTCGCCGTCCTTCTGGACCTTCAATCTGACGCGCTGCGCGGCGACGAAGGAGCTGCCGAACACGTTCTTCGCGTAGTCAACATCGATCGTGCCGATATTCGACGTGTCGGACACGTTGGACAGTTCGATAGGATCCGAAACGGAGGTCACCCATTCGCGGTAGGCGTCGATGCCCGCGAGGCTCTTCGCGCTGGAGATGTTCCAGTGGACGATGTCGGCGTCAACGTGGATGGAGGAGTTGGCCACATTACCATAGGTATAGACGTTGGTCAGTTCCGAGTCGGCGGTCAGGTCTGTGATGTTGCGGCCGATGACGTAGATGTAGCCCTTGTATTCGTCCGTCTCGACAGAGACGTCGCTGACGGAGTTGGCGCCCAGCAGGACGATTCTGCCGTCGGAAGCCGTGCTGTTACCAGTGCCCACGAAGTGGCCGCCGGAGATGCGGCCCGCGTTCACGAACAGCTTGCCGCTGGTCGTCACGTTCACATTGACGATTTCGCTGTTGTAGTTCGTGTACGGCGTCGGGGCGAACTTGTCCTTCACATCCACGAAGGAGGAGAGGATGATCTTGTTGGCGCCGCCGTTCTTGGCGACGATGTCGGTGTTGTAGATGCGCATCAGTTTGATGGCGTTGCCCTGTTCGTCCGCCATGTCCCACGTGGTGTCGTCGAGGATGAAGGAGCCCTTGTCGGCCGTGAAGCTGGAGTTCGCGATATCGAGGGCGGAGGTCACCATGATGGCGGCCGCGTTGCGGCCAGACAGATTCTTGCCGCCAGCCACGAAGGTGGAGCCGTCGATGCTGTCAATCGTGCCGATGGTGATGGCGTTGCCCGCGATGAACTTGGAATCGACGATAGCGGTCTTGATAGCCGTCACGTTGATGTTTTCAGCGGCGGTCATGAAGTAGCGCTTCGAGCCGGCGGTGATCTCGGTCTCTTCGTCGGTGAAGGTGATGTCGCCATCGAGGGCGGTGACGGTGATGTCGCCCGTGGTGGTCGTCAGGATGGCGGGGCCGTTGGAGACGGACGCGCCGCTCAGATACATGTTGCGGTTGGCGGTGAGGGCGCTCTGGATGTTCAGGGCCTCTTCGACGGAGATCGTCAGGTCGTTGCCGGCGATGGCGCCGCCCGGGAGCGTGGCTTCGCCGTCCAAGGAGAGACTCTTCGCGATGATCGTCAGATCCTTTCCGGCGCGGAGTTCGTTGCCTTCCTCTTCGGAGTTGTTGATGACGACGTTGCCGTTGGCGTTGATGTAGAGGTCTTCCAGCGTCTTGATCGTGGAGATGCCCGTGTAAACGAAGTTGCCTTCGGTGGGTTCTTCGGCGAGGGCGTTGCCCGCGATGGCGGACAGGTTCTTCACTTCGACGAGACCGCCCATCACGATGTCGCCGGCCGCGCGGATCGTCAGATCGTAGGAGCCGCTGGTGACGGACTGACCTTCTTCAATGTCACCGATGGTGGCGACGCCGCCTTCGCCTTCGTCGTTGCCAGCGGCAACGATCGTGATGTTGTTCATCAGATAGAGATCACCCTTGAAGGTGACATCCTTCGCTTTGACGTCGCCATAGGCGATCGCATCGCCGTCGATGACGACGGCATGCTTGAAGCCGTCTTCCTGAGAGGCGGAGACGATTTCATTGTGGTAGATGTTATTGGCGGTCAGCGTGAGGGTAATGCTGTCTTCATCTTCGTTATCGATCAGCGTCTGGGCGACACCGCGGAGGTCGATGTCGTTGACGGCGGTAACATCGGCGTAGAAGACGGCCTGGTCACCGACAACCGTGAAGTTGCTCAGATCGATGATGTCTTTGAAGAGAGCGGCCTTCGCCTGAACGGTCAATTCACCTTCTTCACCGATAATGGCGGAGTTGAAGGTGGCATTATTGCCGGCGGTGATGGCGTTTTCACCGACAACGGCGATGTTGCCTTCTTCGCCGGCGATAACCGAGAAGTCATTGGCGGCGATGATGGACGCGTTTTCGAGGTTCAGGTTGATGTCGGCGGAAAGCTCGACATCTTTCGCCTGGATCACAGCGTCGGCGATTGTGATGTTTTCGTCACCATAGATGGCGAGGGCGCCGTCGAGGTTGGAATCTTTGAGGAAGATGTCGCCCGTGATATCGAAGGAGGCGCTTTGGGCACCGAGGATGGCCAGCGATTCAGCCGTGATGTTGCCGATCATGTCTCCAGTGGAGGAGAGAACGACGTCGCCAGTGGCTTCGATGGACAGTTCCGTATTGCCGTAGATGTCATTCAGAGCGACATCGGTGCCCTTCGTGACGGTGACGTACGGGGCGTTGACATAAACCGGGAGGGTCTGGCCGATGGTGATCGTGTTGCCATCAGCGTTTTCGGTCTCAGTGACGGCGCGGCCACCGGGAACAGGATTGTCATTGTTGTTGTTGTCATCGGCATTCTGGTTGTTGTTATCGCCGTTGGCTTCGGAAGGAACCTTCGCGGTGAGGGTAATGACGCTTTCTTCGCCGGTGGCGGTGATGATACCGTTGTCCAACGTGGTGGCGTGGATTTCGACGTTTTCAGCGGCGGTGACGCTGAAGCCGTTGGTGGCTTCGAGGCCGCCAGCGATGAAGACGTTCTTGCCGTTGAGGACGATGGCGTCGCCAGCGGAGATTTCATTGCCGTCGATGACGTCGTTGTAGATTTCGATATCGCCAGCGGCGGTGATCGTCAAATCCTTCTTGGCATCCATCGTGGAGCCTTGGAAGAAGAAGTTACCGCCGTCCTGAACTTGTTTGGATTCAAAGTTGGCGCTGACGTCGAAGTTTTCGACTTCGACGAGACCGAAGGCGGAGACGTTCTTACCGACGACCGTCAGGTCATGGCTGCCGACGACGGAGGTGTCCAGCGTCTGGGGGTTGCCGAGCGTGACATCGCCGAAGATCTTGTCGTCACCTTCGCCAGTGGCGGCCACGATGGTGATATCATTATTAAGGTATGTAGTGCCGGTGATGGTGACGCTCTGGGCGAGGATGTCGCCGTTGAGGACGGCGTTGCCGTCCAGGATCAGATCTGGCCGATAACCTTCGCCATTGGCGATTTCGTTCAGATACATGGTTGTGCCGCCGAGGGTGAGATCCTCATCTTTGGCAAGGATGATCTGGCGGATGGCGGAGAAGTCGAGATCGTTGGCGGCGATGATATCGTCGGAGACGACCAACGTGTCGGCAAAGGCCTTCAGATTGTCGGCTTCGACGGTGCCATTGAAGTAGACGTTGGAGGCTTTGACTTCGAGTGAGCCGTCGCCAGTGATAGCGGCGTTGAAGGTGGCGTTGCGAGCGGCGGAGACGAAGTTGTCGCCGGAGATGACGATATCAGCCGTGGAGGCGAGCGTCGTGTCGCCGAAGGTGGAGACGAGAGCGGCATCTTCGAGGGCGATGTTCGCGTTAGAAGTCATATTGATGGTGCCCGCCTGGACGGGGCCGGCGACCGTGAGGTCGGCGGCGGTGACACCGAAGTTGCCATCGACGTTGGCGTTGGTGATGGTCAGGGCTTCGTCAGCCGTGACATCCATATCGCCTGTCACGTTGGAGATGGACAGGGCGGATTCGGCGGTCGTTTCGAGGGAGAGATTCGTCGCGCCGGTGATGGCGATGTTTTCAGCGCCGATGGTGGCCATGGCATCCTTACCGAAGGCGACGGCGACATCCGTGCCGTTGTCGATGGCGACAGTTTCGGCATTGATGGTGACGGCGCCGTTCTGGCCGATGGCGAGGCCATCTTCATTCATGGCGTCGAGGCTGACGGTGTTGGCGGTGATGGTGCCGTTGTCAAGGTTGGCGGCGGTGACGGTGGCTGTGCCGTCTTCGGCGGTGGCGGTGACGGTGAAGCCGTTGCCGGCCTTGAGGCCGCCATTGACGGTGACGTTGGCGCCCGTCAGGACGAGGTTGTTGCCGGCTTGGAGTTCGTTGCCTTCGATCGTCGAGGTGTTGATTTCGATATCGCCTTCGGCGTTGATGACCAAATCGTTATAGGTGGCCATCGTCGAGTTGCCGTTGAAGGTAAAGTTACCTTGAGATTCATCGGAGGCGACGGCGGCGACGGTCAAGTTCTTGACTTCAACGAAGCCGTTCATCTCGACATCACCACCGCGAATCGCGAGGTCATGGCTGCCGGCGATCAAGGACTCTTCTGTGCCAATCGTCACCTGACCCACGCCATCATTGCCGACGACGGAAACGTCGTTCTGCAAGCTGATGATGTCACCAGCGACGCTGACGCTATAGGCACGGAGATCGCCGCCGAGGACGACGGTAGATCCATCAAGGACAAGGTTGGCATTGTCTGCGGCACTCGCCACATTATTAATGTAAAGGCTTTCGGAAGCGACAAATTCGCCAGCTTCGTCAGCGGTGAGGACGACCTGGTCCACGCCGCTGAGGTCGATGGTGTTGGCATGGATAGAATTCGCAACGCCCATGGCGGTGGCGGTGGCGGTCAGGGCGCCGAGATCGACAGTGTTAGAGAAGACGATGTTGTCGGCCGTGACATCCAAATTGCCGTCGCCATTGATAGCGGGATTAAAGACGGCATTGCCTGTGGCGGTGATCAGGTTGTCGCCTGTGATATTCATTTGATCGGCCTCAACGATGACGTTGCCCGCGCCAGCGGAGATGATGGCGTTTTCAAACTCAATGTTGGAGGCAAAGAGATCAACGGAACCGGCGTTGATGACCGAGTCTGTTAAGGAGAGTTCGGCATCGGGAGAGAAGACGGAGAAGTTACCGGCGACGTTGGCGTTGGTGATGGTCAGGGCTTCGTCAGCCGTGACATCCATATTGCCCGTCACGTTGGCGACGGAGAGGGCGGATTCGGCGGTCGTTTCGAGCGAGAGGTTCGTGGCGCCCTTGATGGCGATGTTTTCGGCGCCGATGGTCGCGAAGGCGTCTTTGCCGAAAGCGACGGCGACGTCCGTGCCATTGTCGATGGTGACTTCGTCGGCGTTGATCGTAACGGTACCGTTCTGGCCGATGGCGATGGCTTCGCCGTCTTCCTTCTTGTCGAGGGTGACGGTGGCGGCGTTGATCGTGCCGTTATCCAGCGTGGTGGCATGGATTTCAGCATCGTTGGCGGCGGTGACGGTGAAGCCGTTGCCGGCGGCGACGCCGCCCGCGACGAAGATGTTTTCGCCCTTGAGGACGAGATGGTTGCCGGCGTAGATGTAGTTGTCAACACCCGCTTCAGGATCTTCGACGGTGCTGTTGTTGATGACGATGTCACCTTCGGCGTTGATGATCATATCCTTCTTGGCGTCCATCGTGATGCCGTCGAAGAAGAAGCTGCCGGTGGTCTGTGCCTCTTCGGAAGCCTTGGCGGTGACGTACAAACCGTTAACATCGATGAGGCCAAAAGCGATGACATCGCCTGCGCGGACCGTCAGGTCATGGCTGCCGGTAAGAAGGAAGTCGCTGATTTCAGGGCCGCCGATGTCGACATAGCCAGCGCCATTGTCGGCGACGACGGAGATATCATTCTGCAGGATGATGTTTTTGCCCCAGATACTGATGTTCTTCGCGCGGATGTCGCCGTTGAGAACGGTGAGATCGCCTCCCAGAACCAGATCGGCTTCGATTTCTTCGCCAGGCGCCACATTGTTGATATAGAGTTCAGAGGAGTAGAATCTGACACTTTCGCCGTTGAGGACGACCTGGTTGACGGCGCTGAGGTCGATGACATGGGCGGCGACATAGCCCGCGACGGCCATGGTGTCGGCGGTGGCGGTCAAATCGCCCTGAAGATTGACATTATCTTCGCTGAGGGCGATGTTGGCGGCGGTGATGTCCAGATTGCCGCCGTAGATATAGCCGTCGAAGAAGGCGTTGCCAGCGGCGTTGATTTTGGTGTTGTCGACGGTGGTCTCTGCAGCGGCGATAGCGACGTTCCCGGCATCGGCGGAGACGATGGCGTTTTCGAGCAGGACATCGGCGATGGCCGTGACCTCGACGGAACCGGCCTTCACGACCGAGTCAGCGATGGTGACACTGTCAGCGGTGACCATCAAGTTACCGGCGATACTGGTGTTCGCGAAGGTGACTTCGCCGTCAGTGTTGAAGACGATGAAGTTACCGGCGATATTGGCGGCGGAAACGGCGATGGATTCGGTCTCTTCCTTGGCAGAGACATCGACGTCGCCAGACGCGTTGAAGACGGTGATTTCGGTGGCGTTCGTTTCGATGGAGAGGTTCTTGGCGTTGTTGACGACGAGCGTTTCGGCTTCGATGTCAGCGGAGGTGTCTTTGCCGAAGGAGAGGGCGACATCCGAGCCGTTGTTAACGGTCAGGCTGTCGGCGTTGATGGTGACGGCGCCGTTCTGACCGATGGCGATGGCTTCGCCGTTGGGCTTCGAGTCGAGTGTGACTTCAGCGGCGTTGATTGTGCCGTTGTCCAACGTATCGGCATTGATGGTGACTTTACCGCTTTCTTCAACGTCTTCGACGGCTGTCGCGGTAATGGCGAATTGGTTGCCGGCGTTGAGGCCGCCATCGATGGTGACTTGCGTACCTTTGATGACGATGTTGTTGCCGGCGGTGATTTCATTGCCAGGCTCCTCACTATTAACGATATCAACTCTGCCTTCGGCATTGATGACGATATCGTTTTTGGCCAAGATGGAGGAACCTTCGAAATAGACCTGGCTGTCACCGTTTTCATCAGCCAAGGACTGGATGATCAGATTGTTGACGTCGATGGCGCCGATAGCCGTGACTCCAGAACCGCGGAGCGTGAGGTCATGGCTGCCCCAAACCATCACAGAACCTTCTTCTTCTGGTGCCGGGCCAATGTAAACTTCGCCAGTTCCGTCGCCGTTACCACTAGAGATGGTAACGTCATTCCGCAGGTTAACAAGGTCGCTATTGATGTAGACGTTTTTGGCGACGATGTTGCCATTGAGATAGGCATAGGTACCATCAATCGTCAGGTTGGACTCGATTTCTTCGCCGTCGATAGACCCAGACGCTACATTATTAAGGTATAGTATACCGCCGTCGATGATGACGTTTTCCGCACCAAGAACAACCTGGTTGACGCCACTGAAATCGAGGGTACCAGCCGTTACATTGACTTCATCCCCTGCGGTCGTGATGAACAAGTTGTTGGCGTTGGCGGTCAAGTAGCCATCAATGTTGACGTTATCATTGAAGATGATGCTTTTGGCGGCGATGTTAAAGTCGCCGTCGCCGACGATGGCGCCACCGAAGATGGCTCCATTGCTGGCGGTGATGGTGTTTGTGTTAGTGACGTTAATTTCATCACCTTCAGGATCAGGATTTTCCGCGACCAGTTTGACGTTGCCGGCGGTGGCGGTGATGTCGGCGCCTTCAAGATAGATGGTATCGGCGGCCATATCGACATTGGCGGCGGTAACGATGCCGTCCACGTTGATGGTGGCACCTGTAACAGTGAGATCCTCAACGGCGGTAACGCCGTACAACAACAAATCTTTGTTGTCTTCTTCGCCACCTTTAATGAAGAGGCTACCGGCGTTTACCTTATTAATAATAAGGCCATCGGCGGCGCCGTCAACAATGACTTGCGTCAAGCCCGGATCATTGGCATTGCCATCGATCGTGATGTTGGCGGACAAGGCGTCGATGTTGATGGTTTCGGCGTTGAAGACGGTCGTATTGACGACATCGCCTTCGGGGTTGATGAAGTTGACGGTATTTGCTTCGATAACAGATCCATTAAAGGCGTTGATACTTTCGACGTCAACCTCTCCACCATCGCGGGCGATGATGTTCACGCTGCCGTTGTTGGCTTCGATGTTCAGTTTGCCATAGATGCTACCAGCGTCGATGGTCAGATCACCTTCAGTATGCAGGGTATAGTCATTCGTTATGAAGTCGTTTAAGCCTGCGGCATCTTTCGTCTTCAGGGTAAGGCCCTTGCGGGTAGTGAACGAAAGATGGTCTACTGTCAATTCAATTCGATCATATTCCAAAAAATAATTATCGACTTCTAGACCTTCCATCAAATTGCTGATATACTCATCACCATAAGTGGTCGCACCAGGTGTAGTATCGTCAGAATTATCGCTGTGCTCGATGTACAGAATGCCATCGGGATCGATGAGGAGGTCATTAGCCTTGATGGAACCGAGCTTGGAGAGATCGACTTTGGCGCCGGAGATTTCGGCGGTCTTGGCGATGATCGCGCCGTTTTCGTTATCAGCTTCGCCGGCTTCGGCGAAGAGGACGACGTCACCATTGTCACCGGCGTTGATCGTACCGGCGTTGGTGACGGATGTCGCGGCGGCGGCATCTTCGGCCTTGTTGAAGTCATTGAAATCGACGATCAGCTTGGAGCCACCGCCGAAGTCACTGAGTGTCACGGACTTCTGAGGAGCGATGAGGCCGACTTGGCTGGCGTTGATCGTGCCGAGGTTCTGGACGTCTTTGCCGATGAGGGCGACGGCGTCAGCCGTGATCTTACCGGCGTTGACGACGGAGCCTTTCGCTTCGCCGAAGAAGTTCAGATTTCCGGCCATGAAGTCGTCGTCGAGAATGTCCATCGTCGAAGCGATGATGGCGCCGACATCGACGCGGGCGTTCGGGCCGAAGTAAACGCCGTTTTGGTTGACCAGATAGAAGTGGCCGGTGGCGTTCAAGTTACCGAGGATGTTGGAAGGATCGTTGCCGATGACTCTTGCGAGCATGGCGGCGGTGGAGTTGATCTGGTTGACGTTGACGGTGTAGCCTTCGTCAATACCGAATTTCTGCCAGTTGACGATGGCCTTCTGGGTGGCCTGGTCAATATCCATGACCTTGCCATCGGTTGTGACGGTGACTTTACCTTTCACCACTTTATAGCCGGAAGGCAGCGAACCGGCAAGCAGTCCGCCAGGTGAAAACATGAGGATGGCAACCATGAGGATGGAAAACAGCTTCATGGTTGACTTGCGTTTTTGGCTTTGAGTGAGCATTGTCATGAGGCTCCCCTTTCGCGCAGTCGCGTTTTGGTTGTGGTTGTTATGATTAATTTTAATTATGCTTGACATATAGTAGTTCCCTCCCTTTTAGAACTGCAACTGGACGCTAAGATGGAGACGTCCGGCATCCGGCGTGTCGTCGGAAGCCTTGAGGATCGGATAGCCGTAATCGAGGGCCATCTGTGAATATTTGGTAAGGCCGAGGCGGATGCCGGCGCCGACGGACCACATGGAGTTGTCATCGTCTGGCTTGTCTTTTTCGTCATACGCGACGTAGCCGAAATCGGTGAAGAGGATGAACTGGAGGCGATGCTGCGACCAGTATTCGGGATTGTCTTTCAGATACTGTTCGTCTTTCTTGAGGCCGGGGATGAAGTTTTCGATCAGAGGCGTGCGGAGTTCGAGAGTACCGACGAAGGAGTGGTCGCCGTTGAGTTCGGACTCTTCATAGCCGCGGACGGAGTTGCGGCCGCCGACGTAGTCGCGTGTGGCGGAAGGCATGCGATCGGAAGCGATCTGCGCGTCCGCTTTCATGAACAGCGTCCATTTTCCGGGGGCGTCTTTTCCTTCGAAGAGTCTCTGGAAGCGGGCCAGCTGGATCTTGGCGAGTGTGAAGTCGCCATCGACGGTGGAGGCGCGGATGAAGTCAGACTTGGAGCTGGCTCCGAAGGTGCCTGCGCGGTTCTGCTGCAAGGAGATGCTGGCGAAGTTGCGGCCGTGATAGTCGTCGAACACTTTCTGTGTATAACCTAATGTAATTATAGGCATTGACAGGGTGATGTCACCGTTGTCAAAGCGTTTGCCTTGAATATCCTGATAGTTGGTGAGGCGCTGATAGAACCAGCCAAGAGACAGCTGGAAGCGGTCGCGGAGGGTTTCATAGAAGATGTAAGAGAATTGGAGGCCGGCGAAGGCGCCGCGGCCGCGGGTGGAGATTTCGGGGAGGACGTCATCCGTGTAGGATGCGTTCCAGCCGCCGTAGACATTGAGTGAGAGTTCGTCGTTGATGGGGAGGAAGTAAGAGGCGGAGATGGAGTTCATGTCTTCGCCGATCTTGCCGGTGGTGAGCCAATCCAGCGTGAGGGAGTCGTTGTGTTTCGTGATATTCAGATGCTGGAGTGTGGAGCGGACGCGCCAATCGTTGCGGGCGTCTTTCGCGGCGGAGTTGGAGAGTTCGATGGCGCCGTGGATTGGAATCTTGTCTTCGACTTCGATTTCGGCGTTGATGACGCGGCGGCCGCCCTGCATGACAGGCTTCAAGGAGGTCTGGAGTTTCAGGTCGGGGCGTGTATTCAAATCGAACAAGTCGGAATGGATTTCAGCGTAGTTGAAACGGCCTTCCTTGTTTTCGAGGGCGCGGACAATCTGCTTGGCGGAGAAGTGCTTCTGATTCTTGACGGTGATGTCGCCCAACTGGCCGCAGTCAACTTTCGCGAGGAAGATGCCGGTGGACCAGATCTTGGTGGGGAATTCGACCTGTGCGAAGACGTAGCCTTTTTCCTGGAGGGCTTTGATCAGTTTGCCGTGGAATTCGTTGATGTCCTTCGGGGTGATCTTGTTGAATTCGACGTATTCTTTCCAAGCCTGCCAGACGGGGAGTTTTTCGACGATGGCGGTATCGCCGGAGACCATGGCGATGTCAAACTGCGGGAGGACGGCGGAGTCTTCGATGATGGAAGCGGTCTTGGCTTCAGGAACTGTGAGCTTTTGATCGCCCTTCAGCATGGGGAGTTCGTTCTGGGCTTCGGGAGTCCACGGCATGACGACGGGTTCATTTTTCTTGGCTTCAGCGGCGGCCTTTGCTTCGGCTTTGGCTTTCGCCTTGGCGAGTTTGTCGGCTTCCTTCTTGGCCTTCGCGTCTTTTTCGGCCTGGAGTTTGGCGGCCTTTTCGGCTTCCTTCTTGGCCTTTGCTTCGGCCTTCGGATCAACCTTCGGGGCGTCATTTTCCTTTACCTTATTAATAATAGGGGCTGCAGCGGGGGCGGCAGCGGTCGGAGCGGCGGCTTTCGGCTCTTCCTTCTTCACTTCAGCGGCGGGGGCGGCAGCAACCGGAGCGGCGGCTTTCGGCTCTTCCTTCTTCACTTCAACGGCGGGGGCGGCAGCAGCCGGAGCGGCTTCACCTTTCAGAGCCTTGATTTCTTCATCGACTTTCGCGGCCTCATCGGTGCGACCCAGTGAGAGGAGGAGCTGTTTCTTTTCTTCGGCCAGACGGATCTTCTTATCCTGAAGAACCTTTTGTTCCGATGAGGCGGGGGCGGCCTTCGCGGCTTCTTTCTTCGCGGGGGCGGCGGCGGCTTCTTTCTTCACGGGAGTGGCCTGCGTCTTCGCGACGGCGACGGCGGGCTTGCCGGACTTCGCATTCTTAAGATTCTGTTCGGCGGTGGCGACGTCCGCCTTGGCGGCGGCGAGTTCATTCGCGACATCCTTCAGTTGTTTTTCAGCGGCGGCGAGTTTGTCGGCGGCATCCTTGACGGATTTGTCGATTTCGCTCTTCGTTCCGATCAACTGTGTCTTATGGGTATTGTTTTCGGCAATCTTGGCTTTCAGGGCGTTCGCCTTGTCTCCGCTCGCCTTGGCCAGCTTGTTATTGAGGGAAGCGATCTCCTGATCAATGGCATTGATTTTCTTTGCAGCGGAATTGGCGATGTCTTTCGTCTTGGCCAATTCCTTTTTGGCAACTGCGACGGTCGAGTCGGCAATGTCAAGTTTCTTTTCGATGATGGCGACATTGTCCTTCGCGGTGGCGACGGCGGCTTTGGCCTTGTTGACGGGGTCGCTCATTTCGGCGGCCTGGAGGGCGTCTTTGGCGGCCTTCCAATTTTTCTGGGCTTCCGCGACTTCGGCCTGAACTTTGGCGAAGGCGGCTTGCGTATCCTTCAGTTTGGCGGCGACTGCGGCTTTCGCGGCTTCGGCCTTTTCAATTTTCTTGTTGATGGCTTCGATCTTCGACTGGACGACCGGCGTGTTTTCCTTGAGGGAGGTGGCGAGCGTCCGTTCAAGTTCGGCCTTGTCCTGTTTCAGGGTGATCACCGTCTTATCCGCATCGACGACATCGGCGGTGGCGTCTTTCATGACGTCTTCCGCCTTGTAGAGCGCTTTGGCGGCGGTTTTGAGATTTGCTTCAGCAGCTTTCAGTTGCTGTTTGGCTTCGCTGATGGAAATCTGAGCATTCAGCGGCAGGATGGTGAACATGACGATGGCCAAGACAATGAGCAACTTGCCATTGCCTGAGAAGGCCTCGCGGACTTGGAACTTTTTGGGGGCGTTAGATGTCATTCTTTGACTCCTAGCTTGGGGTTGTTGTTTTATATATAATTTTAATTTAGCCATCGTGTGCATCTCGGTTTTCCGGAGTTTTTACTATGTCGAAAGGCCATTCAAAAGGCTGTTGACAGGTTGTGGATTTTGTTTTTCGGTGTTTTTTGGTCGATTTCTGCTTTGATCAGATAACGCCCCCTTACCCCACAAAAG
>JAEEGI010017573.1_pt1 | contig 14644 bp, 12 predicted proteins | sample 8958751 | NCBI WGS metagenome assembly JAEEGI01 (sample SAMN16246545, study PRJNA631951) | gut metagenome | biome: gut microbiome; feature: rumen; material: KS-attached | host: Bos | place: Iran: Karaj | collected 2018-10
TAGTAGGGAAATGTTATCACAACTGTAGTTATTGTTATATGAAAAAGTATGGTAACGAAATAAGTGAAGATGTGAGATTTAAGGATGATTATTTAGATGATAATTTTGGTTCGGGAAAGTTTATCTTTGTCGGTAGTGGTATAGATTTGTTTGCCGAAGCAATAGATGATAATTGGATTAAGAAAGTACTGGATAAATGTAGTATTGATAATCGTGATTTGTTTGGTACTAAGAATAAATTCCTATTCCAGTCAAAGAATCCGAAAAGGATATTACAGTATATCGGACATTCAATCTTTAAGGATGCAGTAGTATGTACTACAATAGAAACAAACCGTGATTATCCATCTATTAGATGTGAGTCACCTTTAATGGAAGAACGTGCATTAGCTATGAATGAAATAGCTAATAGGGGGATAGAAACATACCTTACTATAGAGCCAATTATGGCTTTTGATACAGATGAATTAGTACATCTGATAAGGCTATGTAAGCCAGTACAAGTTAATATAGGGGCTAATACTAATAGTGATGTGTCACTACCAGAACCATCTACAAAAGATGTTCTTACTTTGGTTAGTCTGATAAAAGATGAATGTAAAGTAGAAATAAAAAGTAATTTGGAAAGGCTTATAGTATGATAGAATCAGAATTACACAAAAGATACCTGCGTATTCCGGCGATACCCGTTCACCAATTCCGGTGATATCCGTTCACTCGGTTGGTAATCTTCAGTTTCGGCGGCAAAGTTAATACTTTTTTCTTAAACTCTCACCTTTTAACTCGATTCTTTTCGATTTATTATGCACAAGCCTGTCCAGACAGGCCTCTGCAATGAGCTCGCTCTGGAACACATTGTACCAGTCAGCCACAGGCAGCTGGCTCGCCAGTATGAGTGCCTTGCGGTTGTAGCGGTCATCGATAATCTGCTCGAAATCGTGCTGGATTTGTCCTTCAAGACGTACCATGCCAAAGTCATCGATTATCAGTAGGTCATGTGCAGCGAGCTTTCGGAAGAAGTTGGTCTCGCGCCCTTCGAGATGTACCAGCCGCAGGTTTTCGATAAGCATATTCATGGTGAAGTAGAGCGTCTTGTATCCTTCACGGCATGCTCTTTCTCCCAGGGCACAGATGAGATAGGTCTTGCCTGTACCTGTAGGTCCGATGATGATTGCGGTTCGTCCGTCCCTGATGTAGCCATTGGAAGTGAGGTCGGTCACGTCATTTGAAGAGAGACCGCGGGTGGTGTCCACTTCCAGTTCCTCAACAGTAGCTTTGATGCGGAAGTTGGCACTCTTGATAAGCCTGGCGATGCGGTTCGCCTGTCGTGTCTGGCGCTCACTCTGTACCAGCTTGGGTACTCCGTCGCGCATTGAGATCTTGTCCAGCTGGTGCATCTCGTTGAGCGATGTCCAGCAGTTTGCCATTCCTGGGCACTTAAACTCATGGAAGGCCCTTGTCGTTTCGTCTGTCATACTTCTCTGTTCTTAGGGGTTATTGATGCGGGTTACTTGAAATAGTCTCTGCCACGCATGTTGGCGTGGTCTGTGGGTGTCGGTGCAAAGAGGCACGGCTCATCGGCTGACTGCGTCATGTAGTTGTGCTTGAGGATGGCCTCGAAGCGCTTGTAGCTGAAGATGCGATTGTCGAGACATTGTCTGCACGTGAGGTTTACCAGGTCGCTCTCGTACTTCCTGTAGGAGGAGAGGATGGCACTACACAGACGGTAGTATACTTCCTCAGGCTGGCTGGTACGCTGCGGATTGAAGATCTCCGTGATGTAGGCCTTGCAGTCTTCCGATTTGTTCCCTGCCCACGTCACATAATATGCGGCAGAGCGTTCCATCATGACCTGCGAGTTGGATGCCATGTGCTCCTTCTCATAAGTGTGTCCGTACTCATGTTTCCTGTCATGCCTGGCCACCTGCTTGCCGTCTATGAAAATCTTCACCCATGAGCGTGTGAACACTACCTTGGCCATGCGGCCGATATAGATGTAGGGGGCACTGTAGAAGTGCGTCACCTTGTCATGGCGCAGCTCAACGAAGTTGTTCGTACCCACCTTAAGGTCTGCATAGTAGCGCATCTCGTAGATATCTGTCGGCAGGGGCTGCAGCAGGGGCTTCTCCATTGCGTGGAAACGCTCCTCACGGGTGTAGGGCCGCTTCTGCATACGTGTCTGGTTAAGCTGTCCGTTAGCCTCCCATACAGCCTGGTTCAGTTCCAGCAGAGAGAAGAAATCGCGTCCGCGGAGCTTGGCGGCAATACGGTTGTATGTAATCTGGACTGCATCCTCTACAAGTGCCTTCTGAGTAGGCGATGCTGGGTCGCAGGGCAGCACCACGAAACCGTAGTGGTTTCCCATGTCACGCAGGGCTGTGTTGATCTCTGGCTCATGCCTGTCAGGGGTGATGACAGCTGCTTTCAGGTTGTCAGGTGTCAGGATGGGAGGTACGCCTCCGAGATGTTCAAGACACATGCGAATAGCGAAGATAAAGTCCTCGGTACGCTGCGATGGCACACAGATGACATAGATGTAGTCGCTGAAGGGCATGCAGCCCACGAATACCTCCACCTTGACAATCTCGCCCGTCGCAGGGTCTATATACGAGAGCTTGTCACCAGCAAAGTCCACCATCAGTTTCTCACCAGGCTTATATGTCATAGACATAACGGTGGTGACATCCCTCTGCGCCACGAGATTTTGTTTCAGATGGTCATAGAACTGTGACTTCCCGTAGCCGTCGGGATGCGTCTGGCGGTATTCCTCCCACAGCAGCTGACGTGTTACATGCAGCTTGCGGTTAGTCAGCTGCTCACGGAAGTAGGGAAGCAGACGGAGGAACTCCTCCATTCTGACATCCGTATAGGCGGGACTGCCCGCATGGAACATACGCTCCAGCTCAGGGTCGTCCAGCTTCAGCAACTCCTCTATCTGCCAGCCGTTGGCATCCAGCACCTGCATATAGCCGTTGACGGTTCCCTTGTTGATTGGTAACTGGCGGGCAATGCCGCGATTCGATTCTCCACGCAGCTTTAGCTGCAGCACTTGCTTGATCAGGCTCATTTCCTTTACTGTTCCTGCCATATATGTACTGGTGTTTGATAAGTTTCCAGTACAAAGATAGCTGAAGATAGCCGGAAAGTGAACGGGTATGGGCTGGAAAATTCCTAATGACAGGCTTCCAGGCGGCTTGACTGAACGGGTATGCTCCGGAAAGCGGTTCTCGCCCGAAGTCCTTTCACTGGCTCGAAGTGAACGGGTATGCAGCGGAAAAGATACGATTCCGTCTATCCACTGAACGGGTATGGGCCGGAAAAAGTACTTTGCAACTCCCGTTTTTGTAAAGTGAACGGGTATGCTCCGGAAAAAAGTCGATTCAATGGTCATTTTGTCCATCTTTTCATCCATTTTGGGATGAACGGAAATCAAATTGTGGTCTTTTTAGGCCTCACTTCGTGCTTTCAAGCACCCTCGGAGAGTGAATGGGTATGGGGCGGATTCCGCAAAGATACCCTTCTGGGTGTAGGGTATCCAACAAAGAATTAAAGCAGACAATACAGATGCTATATAACAAATATGGCATCAAAGCAGTAGCTACGGCTACAGATATTACCAGATATGGATATAGTACCAGGGCTTGCAAAGTCCGTACAGAAGATGGAAGGAAAAACGGTTTAATACTAATAGCAATATGAATAAGTTTTAGGAATCAGAAAGCAAAGGAAGGGCTTTATTCAAATCCTTCTTAGATTAGATAGGGGCTACTGGATAGCCTACAGAAGATAGTTATGATAGGGTAGATTATTACTTCCAGATATAGGGGAAGAAAGCAGTAGCCGAAATAAAGGTAAGAAATGCCTTTTACAGTGATTATCTTATAGAAGCGGATAAACTGTAGGCACTGGAAGAAACAAAGGATTCTGAAGGCTTAAATGGGGCTTTCTATGTATGCTTCTATGGGAATCAAATGTATATCTTCAATATCAAAGCCATCAAACAGTATGGTAGCCCACAATAGAAGTACTGTAAGCGTACTACTATGGGGATGGATGATTATATACTGAAGGATGTATTACTAGTACCAACTGATAGGGCTAGTAGGTACGATCTGACAGATGGGAAGTGGATAAAAAGTAATCCCACCTAGCCATAATGGTTAGATGGGATTATTTGCGCTAATTATTGTTAGCATCATAAATTTCTTGGTCATCATCGTCTAAATGGTCGTGTTCACCTAACCATTCTATAGCAGCATCTTTAGATAACATATAATCTTCTATATATACCTTAACTTCAGAATCTCTATTCCTATTGATAAGATATTTGAAATTGTATTTGTTTAATTCACCCCTTACCTTATTACCTTCATACAGAATCCCAGAATATACTTCTAATACAGTGTATCCCCTTCTGGTTTCCACTATATAATAATCATCATCCCCTTCATATACTACCACACCTTCCACACAATCATCCGTTTCCTCATAGTTGGAATAATTGGAATAACTTCCAGTAATTCTTTCATCTGAATGAATACTACCGCCACTAAGATTAGGGCTATAGGATGGATTAGATGGATAAGTATTAGGGGTACTTTGAATAGTAACGGTTTCTTGTCTGTATTGGCTTCCGCTACTTCCGCTTTCTTGCATCCAACAGCAAATAGCATCACCTTCATAAACAAAGTTATTTATATCAACGAATAAGCCACCAGGTCTATTAGTACTTACATATATGTACGCTTTTTGGTTTGCGTTGTTATATACGGAATATGTAATTACCCCTTCTTGAAGAAATAATTTATCATCTATACGGAAATTAAACGGATACCATCTGTTTTCTCCACTATCATATAGCTTCAGTGAAGCCTTTCTGTTTTCTTCGTCTATGGTTACTTTTGCGCTTACTGGTTGGTATCCACTGGCATCATACTTATCTTCTTCACAGGTGTATAGATGGTAAGATGAAAAATCCAGTGTTATTTCTGTGCTTTCTTCTTCTACTTCTGTATATGGCACATCTTCCACTACTGCTAAAGAATCTTCCACTATTGCTAAAGAATCTTCATCTGAAGAATTATTTTTAGTGGTATTATTGCAAGAAATCAAACTAATAATAGCCAATAATAATGCTAATTTTTTCATAGTCGTTTTGTTTTAGTTGTTATTAATTTCTTTATATTTCGGATTAGGTACTATCTTTCCAGTGGATAGATCTATAATTTCTGGTAACACTATAGGCGGTTCTGCCAGTTCTACTACCTTATCCATTATATCCAGTACTACATCATTCAGAATACCCATTACTTTATATACCCACTTTCTTTCCTTCCATCGGCTTAGATTATGGAAACTACCTACCAAACCTTTTTCACGGCTATCCCAAAGCCATTCTTCTGTATCCTTATCCAGTTCTATTCCGCTACAGTAGAAATTAGATGGATGGATGTATCTGTTAGCATCTTCATAGTATTCCCTAATAGATGGGTAATCCTTTTCCATATATTCTAAGATATTCCCATCCAATAAAGATTTACCATCAAACTTATTAGTACTTCTGGAAGCGTAATCCCAGTTATGGCTACCTTTTAAGTAGTCGTTAAGATACTTATCTGGATTCTTTGCCAGAAGGATTCCATAGGTTTTGATAGCAGCATCCAGAAGCATCCTTAGAAGATGGATAGCACATATATCTTCCCTTTTATGGTATAAGACATCAAAGCCACTATCTATGTTAATGGTGTATTCACTAATAGCCTTTAGAAAGCATTTATATTTATTGCTTTCAGGCTTCCGAAGTCTATATGGCTTCTGGGATAATGGTGTAAAATACTTCTGATATAATGGGGTATATGCCATAATAACTAATTACATCATCTGGATAGGGTTATAGATTCCGTTTCTTCTTTTTACCACAAATAGGGCAACCACAGCCAGAAGTTCTACTACTTACTACAGACTGCCAAGAATAGCCACATTTAGAGCATACCCACCATACTTTCTTCGCACTATGTGCCGTAATCTGATAGGGGTTTAGTTCTTTGTTCTTATCATAATCCCAGTCTTTCAGAAGTTCAGGCTTATAGGTTGCAAGTGAGCCATATTTCTTAACTTTGGTTTCATTTATAGTAATGGCATTTTGTTTTCTGGCACATTTCGGGCATCCTCTACCATTATTCCTATGTGCTACAGTAGATTCCCATTCATAGCCACATTTAGAGCATACCCACCATACTTTATTTCCATTATTAACGGAAATTTGATTAGGTCGTAAATCCCCATTCCTATCATAATTCCATTCTTTCGCTAATTGGGAGTTTTGAGATAGTAGATCATTCTTACCTTCTAATAGGTATGTGCCAGCACAATAAGGGCAACCATTACCTTTATATCTACTATATACTGTGGCTTGCCAGCTATGCCCTTCTGAACATTTCCACCACATTTTGAGATTACTAGAATACCTAATAAATTCAGGTTTAATCATACCATTCTTTTCGTAATCCCATTGTAATACTATATTCGGAGCTTTTTCCTTAATACTATTTTCTTTCTCTAAAAAAATATATTGTTCATAGATACTAGTTCTATCTTTATCAATATCTACAATGATACTGTTTTCAAAAGATAATAATACAACTAAAGCATTTATTACATATTGAAGATTAGAATAATCTGGTTTAGGAATATTATATATTACATCCCCATCTATTTTGTTTTCAGAAGATTCTTTAACGCGAATAATTCTAATACCTTCTTTCTTGAAAAAGGCATCTTTTTTCAAGTCTGCATTATGTTTATATTTGGAGTTATGGAAGTAACTACCATCATATTCAATGCCTATACTAAGTTCTGGAAGGTATATATCTATTTCTTTGCCTTTATAGTTGAAGCGGCTTTCACATTTTGTTTCCCTACTAAGATAGTATAGAATAGCTTGCTCTGGGAATGAAGTACTATTTTCTTTTGAACATTGTGGGCAACCAGAAAACCTAGTAGCCCTTCTGTTAACAGGGGCTTCCCATTTGTGCCCTCTTTCACAAATCCAATGGACTTTATAACTATAATGGTATGTTATTTCATCTGGGGTAAGTCCTTTATTCTTTTCGTAATCCCATTGACTTGCTAGATAGGGATGTGTTTGTGATAATGCACCTTCTTTTTCTAGTAGTTTTTGTGCTTTAGTTTGTTTCCATTGTTTCTTTCCACATTCAGGGCAACCATTACCACGGGTTCTACTATTTGGTGAGGCTTCCCACTCATAGCCACACACACTACATACCCACCAGTACTTTTTATTTGTATGTGGGGGTATGGAATCAGAAGTAATGCCATTCTTCTTAGTATTCCATTCTTTAGCTAATTCTGGAAAAGAATCTTTTAGTGTGGGCTTCTTTTTATCCATTCCTAGATTGTTTAAGGGGGTGTAGCAGCTAATCTATAACTTCTGCATCCAGAATCTTATCTAATTCAGCTTCTACATCTTCTGGGATGGGTTGTAGTAATCCATCTTTCAGTACTGTCTTAGAATCTTCCATAATCATTTTTTATAAAGCCATTTTCTGAAATTGCGTATGTATAATGAGCCAATGATAATTGTAGAGATACTTAAACAGATACTTAGAAGTGTATCCATACTTCTATCATTCTTATAGTTTGTAGCTTCTAATACCATAGATGCTAAAAAGAAAACGATAAAGGCAATAAGCCAGTATTTTAGAAGTAATACATTCCATAGCCATTTAATAGCTTTCTTTAAGAAAGAAATGAAAGAAAAAATACCTTTTCTAACATCATCTTCACTAATGTTCGGCTTATTAAATTCCACTGTTACCTTTTGGGGAATTTGTCTAGTGCCACAGTGATTACAATATATAGAATCATCTGGGATTTCTTTACCACACTTCTTACAATACATATTCATTAGTATTTATAAAAATGGAAATGATTACTTCCTTATGTCATCTTCTACGGCCTTATCAAATTCTTCCTTAGTACAGGGCTTTCGCATTATCCAGTAAGATGTAGTATTACTGCTTCCAGTACCTTGAAAACTGCTTCCAGAAGATGTGGCACCATTTACATATAATTCCCATCCTAAAGAATACAGATACATAAGGGCAGCAGCAGGGGTATTAAACTTTATGGTTTTCCCATTGCTATCCTTTAGCTTTTCTATAGTCTTACCATCATCCAGATCTACCTTAAAACCTTCATTCTTCAGACTACCAGAGAAGGTGACTATGTTATAGATGTAGTACTGCTTTTCGGTTGTCTGCGCAGATGCAAACATAGGAAGGAATACCATAGCCAGTAATAATAGAGATTTTTTCATATTTGTATTTTTTTAGAGTAAATTAATCACATTGTTCTATAAAATCTTGTTCATATTTTCCCATAGAAGCGCAGAAGGAAGGATAGCCATCACAATTAGACGGTATTCTTAACCCAAGCTTAGTGATTGTGCCACCATTTACACCTGCTATTTCAGTTTTGATTTTTAATGGTGTTGGCTTCACATCTTCATCAGGATAAGGATAGAATAGAAAACCTTGATTAGAGCAAAACCGATACATATAAGTAATGGTTTTATAGTAGATGGAAGTAGCCTTTTCCTCACCATACCAACTTTCCCTATTAAGAGGAATGTATTTTGCATCAGCAACATTTTTCATATCAATTGATAGGTAATCTGGGATGATTTGTTGGAAGTTCTCAAATAGGTAGAATCTTTTGCTTCTTTCTTTCAAGTAGTGATTATATCTGCCTTTAAGAACAATAGCTAGGTATTCTTCCCACAACCAAGCTGCATCAATTAGAACACCATACACTTCATCCTCTTCCTGACCATATTTTAATTCTTCGTGTCTTAGAATCTGCAAGCATAGCCTTTGAAGTGGGGCATACTCACTATAGTAAGGATGCGCTATAGGGGTAAGGTTCTTATTAATGATGGATTGCAATTCATTGCTAATATAACTAGTAGTCTGTAAAGTCTAAAAGTTGACTAAAGCTCTCTATTATGCGCGTCAATCAGACTCCATGTCTTGAGCAAAACAGAATTGGCTTAACCTGTTGATTATCAGCCAAATAACTTACATATGTCAGATATTTTTCGTACCTTTATAGCTGAAAATCAATCACTTGAATTCAGCTATGCCGAAGCGAAAATACGCCGTAAGACTCACAGAAAAGGAGCGCGAAGAGCTCAGGTCTATTGTCTCCAAAGGTAAAAGTGCATCACGGACCATAAAACGTGCCCATGTTTTACTGCGCCTCGATAGTAATGCCGATGCAAAATGTGCCATCGATGAGCTGGACAGAGTTCTGGGTATATCCAGAACCACCGTCAACAATATATTAAAGGACTACCAGAGAAGGGGTATAGAGTGCATCTGGCGCAAGAAGCGCGACACCCCTCCTGTCAAAGGGAAGATAACGGGCGACGTGGAAGCCCACCTGATAGCACTCGCCTGTCATGCACCTCCTGAAGGTTACTGCAAATGGACGCTGAGGCTGTTGTCAGAAAGAATGGTACAGATGAATTACATAGACAGCATAAGCCACACCACGGTCGGAAAGGTCCTGAGGGAGAATGACCTGAAACCGCATCTGGTCGAGGAATGGTGCATCCCCAAGGAGCAAAGCGCGGATTTTGCAGCCTGCATGGAGGATGTGCTGGAAGTCTACAGCCGTCCGTATGACGAGCGGTATCCCGTTGTCTGCATGGACGAAAAGCCTCTGCAGCTGTTGGGTGAAGCCCGCAAGGGGCGTCGCAAGAGCAACGGCGCCATGATTCAGGACAGTGAGTACGTCCGTAATGGTACATGCAGCATATTCCTGTTTACGGAGCCACTTGCAGGTTTCCGCCATGCCAACGCCCTGGAGCACAGGACGAAGGTTGACTGGGCAGGACAAATGAAATGGCTCGCAGATGAGATATACCCTGATGCCGAGAGGATAATAATGGTGTGCGACAACCTGAACACGCACGACAAGAGCTCGTTCTACGAGGCATTCCCACCAGCGGAAGCATTGAGGCTTGCCAAACGGTTCGAGTTCCACTATACCCCCAAGCATGGCAGCTGGCTCGACATTGCAGAAATAGAGCTGTCCGCACTGTCAAAACAATGTCTCGGGAAAAGAAGGATTGACAATCTGGATGACCTGAATGCGGAACTGGAGAAATGGCATACCGATAGGAACAACAGGCAGAAGGGAGTAGACTGGCAGTTTACGAATGAAGAGGCAAGGGTTAAACTAAAACACTTGTACCCTTTAGTCAACTTTTAGACTTTACAGACTACTAGGGGTTGCCCCTATAATTTGTGCTACAGCCAGCTTTGTGTCTTCATCTATATTTAGAATATCATCACCACCATTTTTGGAAATGAACTCAATAGTATGCCTGATTAATTGGGTAATATGGTTGTCATAACTATATTCCCTAGTTGTGTAGGCAACTGCTCCATTAAAGGGTTCATTATACTTGATGTGTCTGCTAACATCTATAACACCCCTTACATTGGCATCGTTATATTTATGTGTGATGTACTGCCTATAGACACCTTGACTGATTGCATTCTTCAAGTACAAGGGAAACAGATAAAGAAGGAAGTCAAACACACTATCTTCATCCATTGTGTGCTGAAGATTGAACAAATTAATTTTGGCAACCTTCTGCAGCATATAGTGTAAGAAGAAATCTTCTTTACCATTATCAGCAAATCTTGAATGGATGGACAGGTGTGTATTGTTTCTTCCAATGAAGCCAACCATACTATTTGTACATAACACCTTTCCTTCATCTGCAATACGGCATATAACCTTTTTCCCAAAATCCCTATCATAGCTATTAAAGGTGTCTGGAAAGACAAGCAAATTATGATAATCTTCCAAAGTAATATTGGAGATTTCCACATCAGCAATAGCCCTTAAATCATCAAGTTCATCAGGGGCTATGCAGGTTCTACTATAATCACTTGTAATCAATGTGCGGTAGTATAGTTATATGCTTGATGCAATCTTTTAATTTTTTCGTCAATATTGGGTTTACCCCTTAGGTATTCATATAGCAAGCCTTCAAGGTGATTAGTCCATAATTCTTCAAAGTCGTTATACAAAGTATACTTCAAGAAATAAGCTGCACCTACTTGATATGCCTTAGTTAATCCGACCTTGTCTTTGTTGCCAAATTCTTCACTACCATATTGATCTATGATGCAGTCATTAAGATTGTCCATCCTAATCTTCAATTCTGAAATCACTTCTTCATATGGTTTCCCTTTAGTTCCCCAAGCTCCATCTTCATCCAGCATAGATTGCCTAGATTTTGCAGTTATTTCTTTCCAAGCAAATCTTCTTCTCATAGCGAAGTCCATACTTTCCACACTTCTATCAATGTCATTCATAGTACCTATGATATAAACATTCTCTGGAACATAGAAACCATTTCTGAACACATCTGCATTTTTAGGATCAAAATCTGCATCCCCTTCTTTTGGAATAAGATTTTGATATTGGGTATCAACCTTTCCTTTCTTTCCCCTATATCCAGTATCAATAGAATAGAACAATTCTCCAAAAATCTTGGATATTTCACCACGGTTAATTTCGTCAATGATGAAAACAAACTTATCGTCTTCTACAATGGCTTCATTATTTACTATATCATTGCTACTATATATATTATTTTCGGTAATTATATTGAAGATTCTTGATACCGACGTTAAAAAATAGGGCAAATTTTTAGAATTAATATGATATGTATATGGTATCATCTTTTTTCTGAAATTCATATTTGATAAATCACCATAGAATTTATAGAGTTTATATAATGAATTCTTGTTAACAGGATGATGTCCGATAAAGGTAATAATATCTCCTTGGGGAGTAATGCTTTCAATTTTCCCAGATGCAATTTCAAATTTACCCACATTACAGCCTTTGATTACATTTAATGACCTAGCCTCTGATAATAAGATATTATATGCTTGTTCAAATGTTGGATCAAACTCTTCAGAGTCTGCCTTTTCTGATTTTACACTATTTATGGCTTCTTTACAAAAAGCCTTAAATACACCGTCTTTCCTTTCAAATCCAAGTTCTTCACCCTTCTTGATAGGCCTTAAACCTTCCACAAAGTCGGTATAATCATAAGATGGGTGGAATTGTACCAATTTCCACTTTGCACCCATTTCTTTTGCTATTTCCTTTGCCAAATAGGTTTTGCCAGTTCCCGGGGCTCCAGTAAGAATAAGGTTATAGTTATTTCTCAGCAATTTTACAAGTTCTTTCGTATTATTCATACCATCTGATAATATATTGGGGTTACTATTGGGGATACTATTGGTATTCTGCCTTAGATAATCATAAAATCGCCAAGCAGAAATAGTCATTTCATCATTGTGAAATACTTCATCAAATAGTTTTTTCACTTGATAACTATTATCTATCCAGTTATCTGCTTTGGTTACCTTTTCTACACCATATTCATTTTGTAGTATATCTACAAATTCATTTAGTTTGTCCAAGGCAGGTATTGTAATGAACAAATCTGGGAAGAAGGTGGAAAGCATTCTATTAATTGCAGATGATCTATCCCTTCCTCCCCCTTGTCTAATTACATTGTGGATTAGTTGATTCAGATCTTTAACTTTGCCTATCTTGCTTGATATGTCACTTGTGGTTAATATATCAGCAATCTTAGGTCTTATATCTGAATCCCACTTGCTTATAAACGATTTCTTTTCATTCCTTTCTACTGATTTCTTGGTCTTACCTTCAATTGAAATATCTAGCATTTCACCACGATTAATACCAGCAGCAGGATTGCTTCTGCCAAAAAGTTCAGCCCAATCTTTATCACTAATATCATTACTTTTAGTGCCTGATGTAACAAAACCAATCCACTTTTTGGTGAATTCAATGAAAGTGTTGGTTTCTCTCACATTAATTTTGTCAACAATATCAGATAACTTCATAGGATTAAATAGTAACTATTTTAATTGGTTTATTCTTTTCTTTGGCATAGTCTAGGGTAAACTTAGTACCCTTAATAGTACCTTTTAATTTGCAAAGTTACTCATTTTTCAGCAGACCTTAACAATTATTTCAATTTTTAACGGTGATTTTTTGGTTATTCCATACTTTTTTCATAAGAAACGGCCTAAAAATGCTACTTTGAGGATGTTTTATGTACTACTAGATAACAAAAAATCCAGTCCGCTAAGACTGGATTAGTATATAATATATAAGGTATAGGCTTTAGCTATTCTGAGCTTCAGATTCAGCCTTTTTAGTTCTACGGTGCTTCCTTTGTCTTTCGGCATTGGTAGTATCAGTGTGGCTTTCCCTATATTCCTTCTGGTACTCTTTGTATTTGTCGCTTCTAAGGTAGGATGGGGCAAACCTTTCTTCAAAAGCACCTTCTACTTCCTTTGTACCTATACCTTCTGGGGTAAACTTACTGTAGATTTTGTGGCTTCTGGAATCCAGTAGTAGCTTTGTTTCCTTTTCGTTGTAGTCATAGATTCTAATGATAGTACGCATTTTGAAGCCATCTATCCTTTCTATGGAAGCCCATTTTATCATTTGGTGTACTATGTCATAGCGTACCTTTTCATCCGTTACACTGGCTACATCATCTATCACAGTGCCTTCATATTCCCCAGTATATTGTAGTAGTAGGTTCTGGTAATCTTGCATCTGGTTACGGTACTTTTCTATTTCCTTTTCTCTAGCTTCTATCTTCTTATTGATTTCGCTAATGAAGGCTATAGCTTTGGCTTCACTCATAGTACCTTCTACATAGGCTTTATATTCTACCTTTTCTGCTCGTGTACGCATACCTTCTATATCCTTCTGGGCTACACCTATCTTATTTTCCAGAAGTACTATCTGGGCTTCATAGGCTTCCTTTTGCCCTTCTGCCTTATTCTGCATCTTAGCAGTATAAAGGGGTGCAGCTACAGCCCACAAAGCGGAATCTACCATATTGATATTTATAGTAGTCTTACAGCCACACTTACTACAGTGGTAGAAGTTTCTGGCTTTAACTGCCATCATAATCCTTCCACAGTCAGGGCATCTAAGGATACCTTTACCAAAGTAGTAAGTGCTATACTTTTTCTTAGGCTCTATTACATTCTTCTGGGAAATCTCTTTTACCTTATCTACCATTTCCTTTGTAACCAGTGCAGGGTACACATTGCCTTCAGTCCTTAGCTTATTCTTATTCCCTTCACTGGAAGGTAAGCCAGCATAGGCATAGTTATTAAGAATCTTACTGATAGCGGTTTGTGCAGTAAGGTAGGATTTATCCGTAAAGATACCCATTTCTTGTACTTCCTTAGCCAAACTTCTATAGCTATATCTGCCAGAAAGGTACATAGTAAATAGCATCTTCACTACTTCTGCTTCATCTTCCTTTACTACTAGTTTCTTTGTTGCATCTGTAGTATATCCATAAAGCACAAAGCCACCAGTGAAGTAGCCTTCTTTCCTTCTGGCATCCTTACTACGCTTAAACCCAAATCGGTCGTTAGACTGAATTTTAGCCATTTCTAATGGCCGCCATTAGAAAGTAGCCTTTGTATTTGGTTGTTATTCAGTTATTTATTAACTTTGCCACGGATTAAGA
>JAEEGI010017574.1_pt1 | contig 14644 bp, 13 predicted proteins | sample 8958751 | NCBI WGS metagenome assembly JAEEGI01 (sample SAMN16246545, study PRJNA631951) | gut metagenome | biome: gut microbiome; feature: rumen; material: KS-attached | host: Bos | place: Iran: Karaj | collected 2018-10
TGATTTGGGTTTTCCGTTGAATTCAAAACCGGAGATTACGGGTATTCACCTATGTAGCAGAGCCACTTGTAAAACATAAAAGTCCTTTCTCAAGCGGATGCTTTTGAAAGGACTCAAATACCGTACGAAGTAATACCGGGCGATCGGAATTGGGCATAAAAACAGCGCCGTTGAAATCGGACGAGAACGTATGGATTACCTGTATCTATAGGTAGACCTATAGCTATGGTTATCCCTTTTAGTTCTCAATCCGGCTTCGTACGGCGCTTGGTAGCCTCCCAACACCTTACCGGGTGTCGCTCTCCGCTTGCTCGATTTTAAGTCGATTTGATGTGTTATTCAGTTTTATAATCAATCGGCTGTTAGCCGAAGTGTTATCTTTTGTTTTTCTTTGTTCTGTAGTATGACAGCCCAAGCGGACTTGTCAGCTTGCACTTTCTGCATTTGAGGTTCGTATATCCGGTGCTGTCGGAAGCGACGGTCGCCATCGGCAGACCACATACCGGACACTTGATCTTCTTCTGCTCGAGTTTCTCGCTCTCACGGCGGGAACGGTGGATAAGATATGTGTTTTCCGGGCTGAGCCGTCCCTGCGAGCGATCGTATTCAATGTCCGAGTCGTCGAAATCACCTTCCTGCAGGTCCTGGTGAACAAATTCTTCAAAACTGCGTTTCTCGATATATCCGAGTTCTTTCAATCTGATCTTCAACGATTCGAAACTGACTCCGATTCCGTCTGCCATCGTCTTCATGCGCATCTTGTCTTCCGGAAGAATAACATTTAGTCCGTAAACAGTGAACGGCCTACCTTCCGCAAAACGATCCAGTGCGCGTTCGATATTGAATTTCGGCATAAGAATAGCCGCCGCAAGTTTATCGGCACAGTACTCAGGGAATCCGAACACTTCGTGAAATTCTTCGGGGCGATAGTTGTATTCACGGTCATATTCGCGATGAGCGCATGCTTTTACGTCAGCAATCATCATTTTCTCAAGTATGAAGTGCGCGACTTCATGAGCTATCGTAAACCTCTTTCTTCCGCTTTCCCTTACGGACAGAAGGCATTTGTCCAGGATAACCGTCTTCCATGGGTATACGATATTCTGCATCCGACCGTCAATAATGACGCACACGGAATCGTTTCCGTCGGCAAGATAGCCGAGTTTCTCTTTGTCTTTCCCTGCGAATGACTCGTAGATAATGGTCAGACCCAGCACTTCGGTTGCCAGCCCTTCAATATCCACGCACAGGGAATTGTTCGGATGTAGTTCGTAAATAAGGCGGGCGTATTCCGCACCTATTTCATCCGCTTCTTTGTTTGACAGCATTTCTTTCATTCTTCATAAATCCTCCACTGGTCACCGGAATGACGTACCAACCTGCGTCGTCCCTGTAGATGTATTTTTCCGCACTACCGATGAGTATCGTGTAGCGAATTCCTTCAAACTCGTGCCTGTTCGGTTCTGAAACGTACAGAACGCGGTCTATCGTCCAGAAGTGCCCGTCCGGCCAGTAAATCACTGACGGTTTCTCGGTACCGTCGAGGGATCTCACGCAATCCACCTCAACATATGTCTTGTTCAACTCCGGCTCCGTTCAGCGGCAAGATTTACGCTGCGTACGCGCGTCCGCTCCATCTCCGCCATGGACTCTTTTGTTATTGCTACCCGCGGGTATACGTACCATCCGCGGTAGTCCTTGTATATGGATCTCCTCGCGCCGCCGATAACGACGGTGAAGAGCGTGGCCCCGTCCTTTGCCTTCGGAAGGGGTTTTATCTGTTCAATGCTGTCGACCTCAAAGGTTCTTCCGTCGAACCAGTATATCTTGTTCGGCACTTCGATGCCGGATACTGTTTTCGCTGTGTCGACAAGCACGTACTGTCTTGTTCTTTCGCCTATCATAGTGTGACCTTATAGCTTTTTTATAACGAATCTGGCGATGCCCTGTATCCGCATCTGATCCAGATGTATTTCCTTTCCGTGATATCTTCTCTCATTCTCAAAAGCGAGTGTCGCCTGACCTTTTTCGTTCGTGCCTTTATACCGTTTAAGAGTGTTGGCTCCCTCTTCATCCATTGCGACGACGATCTCGTTCTTTTCAGGATACTGTCTGTTCTCGACAACTACGATGTCCCCCTCTTCTATCCCGGCGTCTTCCATCGAATCGCCTTTGGCCTTCAGTATATACATTTCCTTGTTGCCGAAGATAGAGGCGGGAAGTCTTACGTACTCAAGTATTTCGGCCTCCTCAAGCTGAGGGTCGCCGCACTTGACTGATCCGCAGACAGGAGCCATATTGACATCATCTGAAATCATTTCCGTCCTGGACGTGTCGTAGCGTCTGCGGCTGTATGTAATGATTCCGCGCTCGTCCATTTCCTTGAGGTAGGCATGAACACAGCTGCGCGACATTCTGGCGTCTTCCGCGATCTGCGTAATGGTCGGCTCGGTTCCTTCTTTCAGTCTCCAGTATTCTATGATCTCGACGATCTTATTAATCTTATCCGGGTCTTTATATCGCATAAGTGCCTCCTTTGACTAACCCGAATATCAAATTCGGGATACAATAATATTATAAGGTCTCGACCCTCATTTGTCAAGACCTTTTTTCAATTTTGGTGTCGCTTGTAAGCGACACCTGATACAATTACTATATGTTGTGTTTGAGAGAGCGTGATTTTTACAATATGTAGTTGCCAATTGATATCTTGGAACTCTTTATGGCTCTTTTTGATCAACGATTCCACACTCTGCTTTTAAAAGCCCAATCATCCGTTCCTCATGTATTTTATACTGATTGTTTTTCCAATACAAACTTGCCGGACTGTCTCCATTTGGAATTGTTAAGTCGGCCATGATCCTTAGCTTTATGCTTCCTTTTGAAATCATTTCTCGGAAAGTACTCTTTTTTGCTTCAGGTGACATGTTTGAGAATCGAGAATTAACATTACGCTGAATAATGCATAAATTGCCGAAACTATCAACGTCACTTTCCCATTTTTCAAAAGTCCCTTCTGATGGATTGCGAGGATACCAGTGTTCGACTGAATTTCTAAATTCAAATATGAAATCATCATATTTGCGCTTCTGATTCTTCCACAAGATATAGTCAAGGAAATTAAAAACAATGTGAGGGGTATTAACACCCATTAAATACTTATTGTCTTGGCAAAGGTCAAAAAAGTTTTCTTTTACAGCATCAATGGCTATTGACTCTGCCTTTCTCCTGATTCCTGAAATTAGATCATTGTCATTCGAACAGTTTTTACAATTGCTTTCTTCGAGCCAATATAATAATTTTGTGATCCAATGCATTACTTTTGGAGAAGTATATGATACACGAAGCGCGGACTGAATCATTATGTTTTCTTTAGTCATCTCATCGTTCGTCTTATCCCATCCACCGGTTTTCACGAAACGTGTGTTTTTATAATATGCTTTTTTGAAAGACTGCTGCCCAGAAACATCTATACTCTTTAAACTCCATTCACCATCTGCGTTTTCGTTTAAGAATTCGCGTTTAAGTATGTATTTATCGAACAAGAATCTCGTTCTCAGCAGACAGACAATAAAACCGCGCGAAAAAACAGACCTATTATCGTTTAAGCGTTTTCCATTAAGAACGCCATATTTAATTACGCGATTGAAACTGTCGATTAGCTTTTTATCATCGAGCAGTTCGTCAATTATTTTCGATGTCATGTCAAAATGAGAAACACTGTTAATCCTGACATAGACTTTCAATACATGGAGCAAAAAGAACGGAAAATCAATAATACTCTCAAATCTAACTCTGGTTTCCTCGTCAGAATTACCGTCAAACGAGTCAATTGTGAATCCTATTTTTGAAATCTCTTTAATCGTTTTCTTGCCGCTTTCTTGTTCACGGGATGCGGCATTTTCAAGTATACTTTTCCAATCATCAGACGGTATTTCATTCCAATGGGCGCCAAATAGATTATTTCTTACAGAATTATTCCTGCTTGTGAAGTGCATCTGAACATATCCGGTCATGTCGCTGCAAGCATCCCAAATCATTGCAAAGCAGGCTTTTTCTTTTTCATCCTCGAGATAACTCATAAGAGTCGCTTTAAGAATATCGTGCTGCTCCAGTTGCTCCCCACGAGTATTCATTATTTCAAAGTATCTGTTCAAATCCGTGTGTTTGGGAACCTCAATTCGATAGATAACAACCCTTGACAGTTTTTCAATAATTTCATCTTTTGTCAACGGTAATCTGCCAAGTTCTTCCTTTAAGATTTGAAGTCCACGGATTAAACCTTGCTCAATCCTGTCCATGTCTAATTTGCTTCTGTTTTCTGTTAGAAGTTCCTGAAGATTACGCAAGGTATAATTCGATTTTTCTCTACAAGCAAATGTTAAAGATGGTTTCACATCAATATCCAGGCAATGAAGGAGCAAAAACAATGATGTTAGTCTCTGTTGTCCATCGACAACTTCATACTTGTCATCCTGCTTGGAAACAATTAATGATCCCATATAGTACGTGGTTTCACCTTGAATATCGCAGATATCTTCGACAAGTTGGATCAGCTGTTTATCTTCCCATGCGTAGCCCCGTTGATATAACGGTATTATATAGTCTATATTGGTATCGAAGATATTCTTTTCTTCCTCGAGGACTCTTAACTCAGTAATCATATTATTCATGTTTTTCCTCCACGATACCATTCATTTCTTTGAGAAGCATATACAGGTCGTTCCACGCCTGACTTGCCGGCGAATCATCTTTTCGCCTGACTTTGATTTGTATGCTTGATATCTCAGAGTGAAGGCGAGAGGAACTGATGCGGGCAAACATAGAAATCGAATTGGTGTAATTGGCGTTTTCTTCTCCGATGGCATATTTGTTCACACTGTCAAAACCGAGTTTTTCCATATCAACCCGTAGCATAAACGACCATGAGAACAATTTCTTGACTGCCATTTCATCAAAGTTATGGAATTTATCATAGTAACAAAGCAACGAACAAATGAACAAATTCTTGGTGTATCCAAGACCGGTAGAATTGTTGCGTTGGCGAAGAATGTCATTCATTCTTTCAAATCTCTTGTTGGTTTCCAGCTCTTTTCTAACATCATCAAGGAGAAGCAAATAATGGTCCACCATTTCAAAAAAATCATTCCCTGCAATGAATGGCTCTGTAATTTGAAAATATGGCATGGATTTGCTTGCGCGACGGGCATAAGTATATGTAGAAGTCTCTGGTACCCCTTTATATGTATCTATTTCTTTTGCTGTAAATGATTTGCTTTTAGTTCCTCTTGACCAGTTCCAAATAGGAAACAGGAACAAATCGAATAACTCCCGTATATCTTTTGTGCTTTTGGACTCCCATTTCTTTACGGCGTGTTCCATCTCATAAGGGTAATCTCTCATCTCTCTTAGGTGATATGCTTTGAGAAGATCATGAGGATCCAACGCTTTTCCTCTTGTGTTTTGAGAATCAAATAATTGAAATGCTTCAGAAACCTTATCTACGGTAACGACTACCACTTCAAGAATATCATCAAATGCAGCAGAAACAGCACCCTTAATTTGAGTTTTAAGAGAGAACCATTCTTTGATGAACATATAATTATCGTGAATATTTTTCTGCGTTACCTTATTGCCAAATGCTTTACTCATCAGAGGGCACGAATAATCGGGAGATAAGTATTGCTTCAGCAGAAGGAAAGAGATAATTCTTTGCTGACCATCAACCACATCAAATACTCCACTTTCCCTTTTATGAAGGATGATAGTGCCAATTCGATATTTAAACGAGTCACCATAAAAAGAGTAATCCTTAATTGCATTCTCGATATCTGATAGAAGTTCTATAATGTTTTGGACATCCCATTTGTATGGCCTTTGATAGTCTGGAATGTTCAAATTAAGAGCCAATAATTGATTTATGGATTTAATCTCTGCCATCCTTGCATCTCCATTTGTTTTCCGCTTAATTAGCGTTAATTGTGCCCGGCAATAACTGCTTGATTAACTAAAACGGCAAATCGCTGTCATCCTGTTTCTTTTCCAGCGCGTTATATGCCTTTGTTACAAAAGCTGCGTACTCGTCTTTTACGCCTTCCGGACTTTTGATCTTAACCAGTCCACCGAAGCCTACGACCCAGGAGAACAGCACGTTATTGACGGCAACTTCCACGACGGCGCGGAAGTTCTCCATGTCGCAAGCGTATGTAGTGACATCCTCGCCGAAACGGTCGATAATGGCATCCATCACCGAGTTGTTGCATATCAGTTCAACAGTTCGGCGCTCGGAACTGAACATGTGATACATCGTGTTGATGTACTTGTCGAGGTCGAATCCTTTCGGCATTGGAATTGCATTGTCTTCCAGAATCTTCGGATTTGAGACCATGCGGTCGACACGCCAGTTTGTGACGTGCTTGTACTTCTCATACCATCCGACAACGTAATAGAAGTCTCCGTTCCAGACAAGTCTCCACGGACTGAATTTGTACCAGTATCCATCGTAACGTGGTTTGCGATCCTTCCTGGCGTTGTACTCAAAGTACTGGAAGGAAATCTGTTTCTTCTGGGTAATGGCGGCATTGATCACGTCAATGATGTTCAGTATCTTTTTGTTTGATCCTTTAATTCGACGTTCAACGGAAACATTACGAATCATGCGCTCGGCAGCGTTCTTGCCGGCCATAGCACTGATCTTCTCAACAAGCTTCTTGCTCTGGCTGGCTGGGATAAATCGTGCCGAAGCAACAGCGTCAATCAGTAGCTTGAGCTCGGAGTCGAGGAAGTATCTATCGAGGACGTTGTACTTGTTCTGCGTTGACTTGACGAGCTGAATATCCATGCCGAGGCCTTGCAGCATCTCGATGTCCGGGCCAATCGTCGTCCGATGCGTCGGCATATGATATTCTTCCTCAAGTATATTCATCAGCTGAGCTGTAGTCAGGCAATGATCGTAGTCTGTCCGTTCATATAGGATTTTCGCCAATAGCCAAGGGCGAAGCTTTGCGTCGTTATCCATGATATTATCCCTTTGCTCCACGTTTTATCGTTTCGTGAACACTTTTTTTACTCTTGTGATTAATGGTTCTTTTTTCGAGTTTCTTTTTTCATTCAGCCACACCTTGTGTAGTATGTCTCCTTTTGCTCTCATCAAAATGGGCGCTTCTTCGCTTTTGTATATGATTCCATCAGTGTCCGCGAGTTCTATTCTTATTTTTGCTTCTTCTTCCAGGAATCCGCCTCCATCGAACCCGAACTTGACACAGTCTCCGCTCAGAAAACAATAGAGGATTGTGTGGACTTTTCTTGCCATAGATGGCAATTCAAAAGGTCGATCCTGAATGTTTCGACTTGGAAGTATTGAGACTATCCTTTGACAGACGGAGTGTTTTGATGTGGAGATAAAGATTGCACCACCATCTATAAGGACAGGTTCAGTTGTTCCGTTGAATAGTTCAATATCTATTCGTCCATATGTTGGAGTTTCTATTAGTTCTCCCGCAAAGCGAATTGGTTCAATTACAGAAATACTATCGTGGATTCGGATAGTTACCGTTCCTTTCTTATTAAAGGCATCAAGATCATCTCTTGCTGCCTTCTGTATGCTTGACCCTTTTCTGACGAAGACATCTCCTTTTTTGATGGCGTTGTTCTTGCCACAATCGATTTTTATCACATACGGTCGATCTATGTTGGATGCTAATATTTCAATATAGCCGATAAGCTTATTACCATCCTCAACGAACCCAACTTCAGTTGTAACAAATGGTTCTATTGTTTTAGAAATGTATTCATCCAGAGCATCTTGCGTAGTGAAAGACTCCTTGTTAATTCCTGTTATCGCACGAGATTTATCGTCGATACCAAAAATGATCACTTTGGGATCATCGGATATCACATTGGCAAATGCCGCAATATCCTTTGGCAAATCAGAGCCTTTGATGGGTTTATAGAATTCGCATTTAAAATCGACGTGCGAGTTCTCTCGTCCCTCAGCTATAATCGATAAAAGAGTTTCCTTTGTCATTGGCACCTCCCGGTTAGTTGTCTGCCCACATCTCGCACTGACTCATAACGGTCTCAATAGCATCCTCATATTTCTCCGGCGGATATTTATATTTTTTCAGGAGCCTTTTAACCATTTTGCGCATGCCGGCGCGTGCCGTCTCCTTCTTCTGCCAATCAATTGTGCGGTTTTTACGCAGAAGCTCTGTCAGCTCGCGAGTCATTTCAACAAGCTGATCGTTTGAATAGAAATCTTTGATTGCCTCGGGCTTTGTGAGAGCATCATAGAACGCCATTTCTTCCTCGGAAAGACCGAGTTCCTGACCTTCGTCCTTCAACGCCTTGATTTCCTCAGCCGCTTTCAGAAGTTCTTTTATGACTTCTTCGTTTGTAATGAGCCCGTTATAATACGTGTTCATCAAAAGCGTTATTTTTTCGGAGAAGGTGGTGGCCTGGACAACATTCGTCCGGCGGTAAATCGCGATTTGCTCCGCCATCAGCTTTTTCAGAATCTCAACGACGATGTTTTTCTCTTTCATCTTTGCGATTTCTTCAAGCACATTTGGATCAAAAAGGGAGAAGCGTTCGCCGACATCCTGACTGCCGAACAGATTGATTACACCTTCGCTCTGAATGCTTGCCTTCAGCAGTTCGTTGATCTGGGCGTTGATCTCCTTAAGCGACATCGGCTTTCCACCGGTTCCTCCGGTGGTGACCTTGACAACGGTCGAGCGGACGGATTCGAAGAACGCTGCCTCATGCCGCTGCGTTTCGGTCGTCATACTCGAACAGAGCGAGTGAGCCTGTTTCAACAACAATGCCTCTTTCAGGAATTGCTCCTTGAGTTGCGGTCTCTTGGCATCCAACACGAAGTTTGCACCGCCAGAAATAGATTTTGCCATCTCGAGAGGAGTCCCGTTTATGAAGCTGCTGAAATTGAAGCCGTGTAACAGATCCTTGCAAACCTGCAGTTTCTCGACAAATTTCGGATAAGCCGTTTTGGCAATGTCCATGTCGCCATAACGCTGTCGGTCACGCGAGGAGTATTCTTTCATCGCTTCTTTCAGTGCAGATGCGATGCCAACGTAATCGACGATCAAACCGCCTTCCTTATCTTTGAATACTCGGTTGACGCGAGCGACTGCCTGCATAAGATTATATCCATGCATTGGCTTGTATACGTACATCGTCGCCAGCGACGGAACGTCGAATCCGGTCAGCCACATATCGACGACGATGGCGATCTTCATCGGATCGGAGTTGTCTTTGAACTTCCGAGCCATTTCCTCCTTGTGTGCCTTAGTGCCAATGATTTCTTTCCAGTCTTCCGGATCATTATTGCCGCTTGTCATAACGACACCGACTTTTTCCTTCCATGCCGGACGCATCTCAAGGATTTTACGGTATATTTTCATCGCTATCGGACGGGAGTAAGCAACGATCATAGCTTTGCCGGTCAACACTTTTGCCCGGTTGTTCTCGTAGTGATCGATGATATCAGAGCAGAGAGATTCTATCGTAGAATCGGCACCGAGCACGCTTTCCATCTGCCCGAGCATCTTTTTGCTCTTTTCAATGGTAACTGAATCAGCCTCCTGTTCCAACAGATCGTATGTTGCGTCGATTAGTTTCAGCGTGTTTTCATCGAGTTTCAGATGAATCACGCGGCTTTCGTAGTAAACCGGACGCGTAGCTCCATCTTCAACAGCCTGCGTCATATCGTAAATGTCGATATAATCGCCAAATACCTCGCGGGTGTTGCGATCCTTCATTGAAATGGGCGTACCGGTAAAACCGACAAATGTTGCGTTTGGCAGCGCTTCGCGGATAACACGCGCTGTTCCAACTGTGATATGCGCTTCTTTTTCCCCTTCGTCGTTCTCTCCGAAGACAACTTTTTCATCAAATCCGTACTGACCGCGGTGTGCCTCGTCTGCCATGACAACGATATTATGTCTGTCAGAAAGAGCAGTCTCTCCGCGTTCAAATTTGAACATAGTCGTAAAAATGATGCCGTTTGCTTTCCTGCCCTCAAGAAGTTTTTTCAAATGCTCCTTACTTTCTGCCTGGATGGGATTCTGGCGAAGAAATTCAGCGCATTTTGTAAACTGAGAGTAAAGCTGGTCGTCGAGATCGATTCTGTCCGTCATAACAACGATCGTTGGACTGTCGAGCACATCCTGCAGTAAATGAGCGTAAAACACCATCGACAGCGATTTTCCGCTACCTTGAGTATGCCAGAACACGCCGCCTTTTCCGTCTGAATTGGTGGCAATCTTTGCTTTCTCTACTGCCTTCCGTACAGCGAAGTACTGATGGTATCCTGCGAGAATCTTTGCCGGACTCTTTACTTCGTTCGAAAAACAGATGAAATTCTTGAAGATATCCAGGAGCCGTTCTTTCGGGAACAACCCCTCATAAAACGTGTCAAACTGCGCGTATGCGGTATTCTCGTAGCTTCCGTCTTTTGTCTTCCACTCCATGAAGCGATCCAAGCCCGATGTGATCGTGCCTGCTTTATTTGTAGAAAGGTCGCTGATCACGCAGATGGCGTTGTAATAGAATATGGACGGGATGTCCTGCATGTAGTTGCGGATCTGGTTATATGCGTTTTCCGCGCCGACCTCATCCTTCGAGGGGCTTTTCAGCTCCATCAGCACAAGCGGCATGCCATTGATGAACAGAATGATGTCCGGTCGTCTATTATTTCCGTTTTCTATGTACGTAAACTGGTTAACCACATAGAACGTGTTGTTTTCCGGTTTCTGATAGTCGAGCAAATAAACGATGGAGGAGCGTTCTTCGCCCTTGTAGAAATACTTAACCTCTACACCGTTCTGGAGGTATCCGGTGAAAATGCGGTTCTTCTGTACGAGTGTGCCGCTGTCAAACGTATTCAGTTTTAAAATTGCCTCGTGTATGGCTTCAAAAGGCAATCCCTTATTGATACGAACAAGGCAGTCCTGTAGAACCGAATCCATCAGCGGACGAGTATAGTCACGTTCAAGATCCGGCGCATAAATATGTTCGTATCCCATTCCTTCAAATAGCGATACAACAGCCTGTTCAAATGTGTCTTCCGTAAAAAGCATAATAGCGCACCTCACAATATATCCGCAAAGTATCTTCCGTTTCGTTCTGTAAAAATGACATCTGTAGGAAAGAGTTTTTCTCCTGCAACAGCAAAACCAACAACCGTCTCTGCCCATTCGGATAGACCGATGGGGATTCGGTAACATATGGCCTTCCCTTTAAAATCAACAGTCACCAAGGGGATGCCGCTTCTGTCAACACTGACAGAAAATACAGTATATTTCGTACCGTTTGAACCAATTGGGAGGATAGGTTGTTTTTCCAAATCCCAGTAAACCTTTGCTCCGCGCTGATTCAAAAAATACTCTCTTTCTCGTTCACTGGGTGTTATTGGATCTATCGGCAATTTGTTTCTCATCCTTTGATGATGATCCTCAAGGCATTTGCACGTGTAACTGTTAAAGTTCTCCCCGCAATCATCAATACTCCGTTTTAGATCATCCGGAGTTTCAAAAGAAGCCATGAAGTTTAGTAGTGCAATCAAGCAAACCAAGTCATCTGCGTAATTACCAGCGTAAATCTTATACCAACAGTTGTTTTGATCAATGAGGATCTTTTTGAGCTGATGATACAATTGCAGTTGTTCATCAGTTAGACTGAACCACTCTTTTTCAAGAATGGTCTTGCTTCCGTCGTTATCCAGCTTTGGCGTTAATGCTTCCGATAATGCTTTCATCAACTTTGCTGTTATTCCGGCAAGCATATCTGCCATTCTAATTCCTACAAACTGTTTGGAATCTCCTTCAGAAGCATTATCGAAGCCTAAGGATTGGGCTGTCTCAAATGTTTTCTTCTCATTATCAATTGTAAGCGAGTAATCATCTATGCCCATTTCACGAAGAAAAAGTTGAAACCCTTCAAACGCGATAGAATAATCCCATTCAAGCCGTTCTATTCCGTGAACATCATCTAATAGCAACAACACTTCCCGAAAAGCTTGATTTTCGCGTTCCTTTAAAGGCATTTTAGTTTTGTTTATTTCGATTTGTTTTTCAAAGAAGGATTTCAGTGTTTTGATAGTGTCTTTTGGGCGGTTGTAGATACAGTCCGCGACATCAGCGGGTCTGTATGTCAGCAATGCTTTTGTTATGGTGTATCTGACGGCATCCGCGTCAACAATTATTGAATTGCGATAGTCGATAAAGATCTGTCGAACCAAAAATTCAATTTTGCTGATGACCGTTGCATAGATTATTGTTCCATCATATACAGATAGCAAGTCGTGGATAAACTTTATGTTATTCTTATTAAGAGAAGCGAGACCATATCGGAATTGGGCTTGCCTAAGCGTCGTGCTTTTTAACTCTCCATTGGATTTCCGGTGCTCAAACGCTTTCTCAAAAGCAAGATATTTATCTTCTATCTCGGCCTTGTTGTTAGCGGACAAACCTATAATGAATGCAGCAAAGCTATCGTAATAGTTCTCTGCGGAAATAGTACTATGTCCTATCTTTCTACTGTGTTCTGTTTCGTCATAGTAGAAATCGAAGTGCGGCATTTGACCACCTCCTTTAAACGATAATTTAGCGGCTTAACCCTTGAGCTTCTGGTATTGCTTTTTCCATGCACGTGACGGCTTCCGACAAATGCAATCAGTGCATACAAAAGCGCAAACGCCCGGCAATCCGTTATTACCGCAAATATCCGGATTGTTCGCCCGGCAACCGAACGTCTGTGTTTCGGTATCCTGCTCCTTGAGCGGTGCACCAAATGGAATTATAAGTTCCTTGCTATTCATAGCGACACCTCCGAAACGTCCAGCTCGCCAGACATGAGCTTTGGAAGTAACGAATCGCGGATTTCTCCAAGTTTTCGTGCTTCCAATCGGTTGGAGATAATCGCATCGTAAACCGGTGCAAGTAGCTCTCCAATTAGCGCATAATCTTCAGGAGAAGGGACAAAAACAACCGCTTTATCAAGTTCTTCTCGTTTAATATGCCCCATTGTGGTCGCTTTGTCGGCAGCAACTGCAATGAAATTGTCAAGGTGGTATTTAGTCCAAACATAATAAAACCACTTGTCAAACTTCTGAGATGTAACCTTGAATAAATGCTGATTCAAACCACAAGTGCCACCGCACCAAAAATCAACAAGGAGACTGCCCGACCATGAGAAAATCACATCACCATCATGCACAATGAATTCTGGTTTGATGGACGGAGAGCACAATTCTGTGCTTTCGTCGAAAGATCCTTGCCGAAGTTCCTTGATTTTGAGAACAGGCAGCCCGATCTCATCTTCTGCAGGGCGGAACTTCTGCATTGCAAGACCGTTGAGATAATCGGCTATGCCGGAAAGCGACGATTTTTTCCAACCTTCTGGAAGGTCGCCTTCTATCAAAAGCTTTTCACGGAAAACAGCTTCGGCTTGCTGCTCTAAATTATCGTTTATAGCACGATCAAAACTCTCACCAACGGCGAGAGTAAACAAAGGAACTGCCGTTGAGTAGTCGTTCTCTTGAAATAAATCAAAGGAGATAGAACGATGAAAGACGAAAAAACCAAAGAGATATTGCAGCAGATGCTGCCATATCTCGACAATGCACAAATGGCGCAGCTGAAAAAGGTACTGGAGCATACGCTCTGGAATTGTACGATCAACGAAACTGCGCAGAGCACCGAAGGAACCGGCGAGAACGCGGCAAAAACCGAGCTGTTCCTCGCTTCCAAGCGTGTGGAGGGCTGCTCCGAAAAGTCGCTTGCCTACTACAAGGCGACGATCGATGCGGCGCTCGGAACGATAAACAAGGACATTCGCCATATTGAAACCGAGGATCTGCGAAAATACCTGACGGAGTATCAGCAAAAGAAGCAGTCCAGCAAGGTTACCATCGACAATATCCGGCGGATCCTTTCCAGCTTCTTTTCGTGGCTGGAAGATGAGGACTATATCCTGAAAAGCCCGGCGCGGCGGATCCATCGCGTGAAAACGAGCACGACAATCAAGGAAACGTACTCAGATGAAGCACTGGAAACCATGCGGGACAGTTGCCAAAACCTTCGCGATCTTGCTATCATAGATATGTTGGCGTCCACAGGAATGCGTGTTGGCGAGATGGTACGACTGAACCGCAGCGACATTGATTTCAACGAGCGGGAGTGCGTAGTATTCGGCAAGGGCGATAAAGAACGCTTGGCGTACTTCGACGCAAGGACGAAGATCCACCTTCAGAACTATCTTGCAAGCAGGACAGATTCGGAACCGGCGCTATTTGTTACGTTAAAAGCACCGCACAAACGGTTGCAGATCGGCGGCATTGAAACGCGACTGCGGGAAATGGGCAAACGCTTGAATATAACAAAGGTGCACCCGCACAAATTCCGACGCACGCTCGCCACGATGGCGATAGACAAAGGAATGCCGATTGAACAGCTGCAGCAGCTGCTCGGTCACCAACGGATCGATACCACGCTGAAATATGCGATGGTAAAGCAGAGCAACGTAAAAATGGCTCACAGAAAATACATTGGGTAAGGAGAAACTCGTATGGCAGAATGGGAGCAAGCAACAATCGGAGATTTATGTGATTCAATTTCAGACACATACC
>JAEEGI010017575.1_pt1 | contig 14644 bp, 8 predicted proteins | sample 8958751 | NCBI WGS metagenome assembly JAEEGI01 (sample SAMN16246545, study PRJNA631951) | gut metagenome | biome: gut microbiome; feature: rumen; material: KS-attached | host: Bos | place: Iran: Karaj | collected 2018-10
GTCAGAGATATTCACATTCCAGTCTCTGTTCACATCACCCTTCGGGTAGGCCTTCAGCACCAGATAGGCATAGCGGGTCTTTCGCGTGCCTTTGTAAGGCACCACACTGATTTCACCCCAGTAGTTGTATTTGTCGTCGGAATCTTTCAGCTTTTGGGTCACTGTCCATGAGAGGGATTTGGGATGATATACCTCTACAATCTTCGGAGTGCCGTCAACCCCCAGTTTCTTGTACATGGTGAACGTGATTTCCGGATTGTCTTCCCATACATAACCCTGAATGGAACTCAGGTCGAACGTGATAGTCTGGTCGGAATACACGGAAAGGATTGGCGGGTCGAGATCGGGAAGTGTGGGTGCGGAGAAGTTGATGTAGTTGTAGGCGCCACCAGTGGTGGTCAGACTGTGCGACCCTCTGTTGTAGCTGACATCCACATGGGTGCCTGAGCCGTTGCCGGTGTAAGGAATGCAATAAATCGATGCGGCACGGTTCATATAGATACCCTCGCCTGCGTAAATCGGACCTATCTGGTTGCTCTGCGCTTCATACACGCTGTTGACGTCCAGCAGGTCGATATTCAGCTTGCGGGCGGTCCAGACGGCATAGCACCCTTTGGTGCTTGCGTTCACCCACACTTTCTTGCATTTGATGGTGATGTTGCCGTCGGAATACAGGCCGGCGTTGGGGGCGTCTGCGTTCACGACGGTCTTGTCGCCCGTGATTTCGATGCCGTTGATATTTGCATAGATGGCATAGTTCTTGCTGCCTCCGGTCGCATTCACCGTCGCGTTGTTGATGGTGATGCCGTCGCACACGATGCCTGCCGTGGACGAATTGATGGTCAGCTCACAGTTGCTCACACTCATTTTCTGGCAGACGATGGCGTGCCACAATCCGCTGGAACCAGTCTTGTTGACATAGATTTTACCGCCAGTCAGGTTCACGTTTTTCGCGCTTACTGCCTCCCAGTGGTCCTCGGTGAGATGGACTTCACCACCTTTCACGTTGAAATTATCAATATCCTGACTGTAACCTACTGTGGCGTTGAAATACACTTTGCTCTTCTCGCCCTGCACCGTCACAGAGTTAAGATGATGCTCAAAGTCTCTGTTATAGATATAGCCGCTCAGCGCATAGCCCGACGCGCTGTTGAACGTGGCGACGCTGTTGATGACGGAGATGTCACTGCCGTTCTCTGCTATCACCGCCTGGGTCCATGAGGCATCAGAGTTGGAGCCGTTATACCGGGCGCTGAACGTGGCAGTGGTGTTCTGGATGCTCAGCACGCCCTTACGGATACACACACCGAAGTGCTTGCCGGTAATCAAGGTGTGTCCCTCTCCCGAAAGATAGAGGTTGCGCACATCCACTGCCGCCGTCTTGTCCCAGTCCTGATCCACGGTGAGCGTGCATCCGAAATCCACTTTGATGGCGATAGTACGGTCCGGACCTCCATAAATCTCCCGCAGATAGAGGTCCTGGTTGACATAGAGCGAAACGTCTCCCACGAGCTTGACACGTGTGTTCGTGATACTGCTCGCATAGACTGTCCCTTTGATTTCCTGATAATCGGCATCCGAAGCCGCCATCAGGGGCAGATGGACGAACAAAAAAGCCACAATAAGGGCTGTCAAGGCAAACTGCCATCTCTTCATAGTGTTTGTAACTGTTTTCATATTGATTGGGTTTTAGTGTTTTTTTATCTTTTTTTGTTGATTGAACATCCGAAACTTAAAATGTTTAAATAATCAAATAAATCGTAAATCTGTAAATCTGTAAATCGTAAATATATCTCGCAAATATAACGAAAAAAGTAAAAGCGAACGAGCAATTTAATAGATTTCTTTGGTTTTCTTAATGAAAAAGTAAAGAAATTGGAATAAAAACCGTAATTTTGTAAAAATAAAATGGATAACATTCAATTATTAATTATGTAGAAGAGAGACATGAGCAAAATAGGTTTCGACAACGAGAAATATCTCCGTATTCAGTCGGAGAACATCATGAAGCGTATCTCACAGTTTGGCAACAAGCTGTATCTGGAACTTGGCGGCAAGCTGTTCGACGACCACCACGCATCACGTGTGCTGCCAGGCTTCAAGCCCGACAGCAAGCTGAGGATGTTTCAGCAGATAAGCGACAGCATTGAGATTGTCATCGTCATCAGCGCTGAGGATATCGAGCAGAATAAGATCCGTGCTGACCTGGGCATCACCTACGACGAGGATGTGCTCCGTCTGCGCGATGAATTTATGGCGCGCGGCTTCTTTGTGGGATCGGTGGTCATCACCCATTACGACGGACAGAGGGCTGCCGACCAGTTCCGTGAGCGCCTCACCAGGATGGGCATCAAGTCATACTACCACTACCTTATCGACGGCTATCCACATAACGTGGCGAAAATCGCATCCGACGAGGGGTTTGGAAAGAACGACTATGTGGAGACGGAGCGTCCGCTCGTCATCGTCACAGCTCCAGGACCGGGAAGCGGAAAGATGGCTGTATGCCTCAGCCAGCTCTATGGTGAGAACAAGCGGGGCATTCATGCCGGTTACGCCAAATTCGAGACTTTCCCTGTGTGGAACCTGCCGCTCAAACATCCGGTGAACATCGCATACGAGGCGGCGACAGCAGACCTCAACGACGTGAACATGATTGACCCCTTCCATCTGGAGGCTTACGGCAAAGTGGCAGTGAACTACAACCGCGACATCGAGATTTATCCGGTGCTGAAAGCCCTCTTTGAGGGTATTTACGGCGAGACACCCTATAAGTCGCCTACAGATATGGGCGTGAATATGGTGGGATTCTGCATCTGCGACGACGAGGTGTGCTGCAAGGCATCGAAAGATGAGATTATACGCCGCTATTATGATGCCACGAACAAATATGCCGACGGTATGTGTAATGACAGCGAAATCAGCAAGATTCAGCTCCTGTTCAACCAGGCGGGCATATCCACAGCCGACCGCAAGACAACAGTTGCTGCCAACGACCTGCTTAAAACCACAGGACATACATCGGCTGCCATCGAACTGGAAGACGGCACCATCATCAAGGCGCACTCAAGCCCACTGCTCGGATGCAGCGCGGCACTGCTGCTCAATGCCACAAAGCATCTTGCTGGCATCGACCATGAGGTGAAACTCATCCCACAGAGCATGATTGAGCCGATTCAGAAGACGAAGACCGAATATCTAGGAGGGATCAATCCCCGGCTGCATACCGATGAGGTGCTCGTGGCGATTTCCGTGCTCTCACAGCACGATGAGAACTGCCGGCGGGCGTTGCAACAGCTGCCAAACCTACGGGGGTGTCAGGTTCACAGCACCGTGATGCTCAGCGAGGTGGACCGCAAGATTTTCAAGAAACTGGGCTGCAACCTCACCTGCGACCCCGTGAAGAAAAAACGGATTGTGAAACAATAACACCAAATAAATAAATGAACATGAACAAGAAAACGATGATGCGCATGATGATTGCGCTGGCACTGTTATTCGGTGTCACCAGTGTGTATGCACAGAAAGTGAAGGCTCCTAAAGGGGGTACAAAAATCAGTAATGAGCTGATTGGCATCTTCTTCGAGGATATCAGCAGCAGTGCCGACGGCGGTCTCTACGCCGAGTTGGTTCAGAACGGCGGATTCGAATATTCGCAGATAGAGCGTAACGAATGGCACAGCGGGGCTTTCTGGTCCATGATCCGCCCAGGACATTCAGCTGGTCTGATAGAAACACGCACAGACAGCCCGCTTACTGAACAGACACCCCACTACATGCGTGTCTATGCAGAGAAAATAGGGCATTATTCAGACTTTGACGGATGGACCGGAGTTGGAATCGAGAACACTGGCTATGATGGAATACCGCTGAAAGCTGGTAAAAAATATGATTTCTCACTTTTCATGAGGGGAGATGCCATGAAGGTCCGCGTTGTGCTTGTCGGCGACAAGCGTAAAATCATTGGAGACACAGAAATCCGGAATGAGGGCAAACAGTGGAAGAAATATCATTACACATTCACTGCATCGGAAGACTGCGACAACGCACGTCTTGACATCCTTCTTCTGGAGAAAGGCACCGTTGACATAGATATGGTGTCGCTGATGCCACAGGACACATACAAAGGCCATGGGCTGCGCAAGGACCTGGCTCAGGCACTGGAGGATCTGCAGCCTAAGTTCGTGAGATTCCCGGGCGGTTGTGTGGTTCATGGCGGCGGCGACGGATTCTGGGACACCTACCGCTGGAAGAAGACCATCGGTCCGATGGAACAGCGTACGGGACTGAAGAACACCTGGGGATATCATCAGTCGTTCGGACTGGGATACTATGAGTATTTCCAGCTGTGTGAAGACCTCGGAGCACAGCCGCTTCCTATTCTCCCTGTGGGCGTGAGCTGTCAGGGTGTGAACGGCGGATGGGGCATGAAAGAGCAGGCGCAGACCGCAGTTCCGATGAGCGAGATGGACGAATGGGTGGACGAGGCGCTCGACCTGATTGAATGGGCGAACGGCGACGTGAATACCACATGGGGAAAGAAACGTGCGGAGCAGGGACATCCCGCACCGTTCAACCTCAAATATTTAGGATTGGGCAACGAGGAGAAAATCACGCCTGAATTTGAGGAACGCTTCAAATATATCTATGACCGTGTGCGCGCGAAATATCCGGATATCGTGATTGTGGGTACGGCTGGTCCTGGTTCACACAAGGGCAACCCTGACTTCGACAACGGCTGGCGCTTTGCTGAGCAGATTGACCTCGCCATCCTCGATGAGCACTACTATGAGCCCCGCAACTACTTCTACGACAACCAGCACAACTACGACAACTACCCGCGCGACCGCAAGACCAAGGTCTATCTGGGCGAGTATGCCTCGAAAGACAAGAAGCTCACCGACGCACTGGCTGAGGCACTCTATCTGATGGGTATCGAGCGTAACGGAGATGTGGTGGTGATGACCAGCTATGCACCGCTGTTCGCGAAGAAGAACCATCTGAGCTGGAACCCCGACCTGATTTATTTCGACAACAAAGGGGTGTTCCTCACTTGCAGCTACTATGTGCAGCAACTCTTCGGCATCACTGCCGGCGACTACTATTACGGAGACGTGGTGAAGGTGGCAGACGACAAGTTCCTGGGTTCTTCCTGCGTGCTCAATACGGAGAAAGGTGAGGTATATCTGAAGATGTGTAACGCCACTGATGCGGCAAAGGACGCGGACATCGACCTGTCCAAGTTCAAGAAACTCCCGTCGGTTGCGGAGATCACCACACTGAAAGGCAACCCGATGGACGAGAACAATTTCGACCAGCAGCCTATCAAGCCTCAGACCTCCAACATCGACATCAAGAAGAAGATGACCGTCACCATGGATCCATATTCATTCTCCATGATTAAGGTGAAATTGCAATAACAATCATTTCAATAACAAAAACATCTCCCGGAATGTCTCAACACATTCTGGGAGATGCTTTTATATTGGCCATCCGCATGGCTACCAAAAACAAACAAAATCCTTAATCGTAAATCCTATTTCAGGAAATCCTCGAAATACTGGGTGATTTTCTTGTGAAGATGCACGCGGTCGGAACCCATCATGTTGTGTTCGTCGCCAGGGTAGGTGAAAAGGTCGGGATAGGTGTCGGCATCGATGCATGCACGGATGAATGAGAGCGTATGCTGCGGCACGCATACAGGGTCGTTGCCTCCGTAGATAATCAGCAGCCGCCCTTTCAGTTTGTCCGCTTTGTTCAGGCAGCTGCTGGCGGCATAGCCTTCAGGGTTGCTCTGCGGGGTCTCCATATAACGCTCACCGTACATCACCTCATAATATTTCCAGTCGATGACCGGTCCACCAGCCACGCCCACTTTGAACACGTCGGGGTAGGTGGTCATCAGGCTCGTGGTCATGAACCCGCCGAAGCTCCAGCCATGCACGCCGATACGATCGCCATCCACGTAAGGCAGCGATTTCAGGTAGTCAATGCCTTTCAGCTGGTCTTTCATCTCCTCCACACCGAGATGCTTGAAGGTGGCCTGCTCGAAATCCAGTCCGCGGTGCTCACTTCCCCGGTTGTCGAGACAGAACATCACGTAGCCGTTCTGTGCCATCCAGATATCCCAGCCTCTCGCGCCCCAGTGACGGCTGGCGTCGATGTTATGGGCGTGCGGACCTCCATAGACGTACACCACAGCCGGGTATTTCTCTTCAGGGTTGAAATTGGTGGGGAGAATCAGCCGATAATAGAGGTCGGTCACTCCGTCGGCTGCCTTGAGGGTGCCGGTCTTGATTTCAGGCACGTTGAAGTTGTCCCAAGGGTCTTGGGAGTCCATGAATGTCAGGCGCTTGCCGGTTGACGTGTCCACAAGATCCTGGCGGTGGGCTATCGGTCCTTCAGGCATCGCCCAGGAGTCCATGGCGGTGGTGCCAGCATCCGACAGCACGGCGCTGTGCCAGCCACCAGTGTCGCCCAGTGCCGTCCGCTTGCCTTTCATGTCAACGGCATAAAGCGCACAGCCAATCGGGTCGGACTCATTGCTTGTGAATACCACGGTTTTTTCTTTATGGTTGAATCCCAACACGTTGAACACCTCGAACTGCCCCTTGGTGAGCTGACGTTCCAGCGTGGCGCTGTTGCCGTCAAGCTTGTAGAGGTAGATGTGGTTGTAGCCGTCGCGGCGGGTAGCATAGATAAACCGTTTGCTGTCCCATGGCAGGAACTGTATGGGGGTGCGTGGCTCGAAATATTTGCTGTTGTCCTCACGGAAGAGGGTGGCGGTGAACTGTCCCGTCTCGGCATTGTAGGCATCGAGCTTAGCGTGTTTCTGGCTTCTGTCCAGCTCGATGAGATAGACGGTCTTGCTGTCGGGACTCCATGCGATGTTGGTGAAATAGCGGTCGGTGGGGTCGCCGGCATTGAGATAGACGGTCTTTCCGCTTGCCACGTCATACACGCCCACTGTCACTTTATGGCTGGTCTCTCCTGCCATCGGGTAGCGGTCGGGGGCAACCTTCGCGCAGCGGCTGCCCTCTTCTGGATCGAGGTTGAGATCCACCTGCGGATAGGGACTGACCATGCTCTGATCCATGCGGTAGAATGCCAGCTTGTCGCCCTGGTCGCTCCAGAACAGTCCTTTCTCGATACCGAACTCGTCGCGGTGAACGGACTTACCATAGACCATATCGGATGTGCCGTCCGTGGTCAGCTGCTTCTCCGTTCCGTTGGCATCGCAGACGTAGAGATTATGTTCCTTGACGAATGCAAGGTTCCGGGACTTGGCATTCCAGTCGGAGGCCTCGTAGCTTGACTCAAGTGTCTGGATCCACACCGTTTGTTTCGTCTGCCAGTTCACAAGTGCCTGCTTCCCTTTCCCTTTCAGCAGAACCAACGGGTCCGTGGAGTAGGGGAAAGACGCCTCGTAGAGGTGTTGCATCCGGAAACCGGCAGATGAGAGCGCAGTATTGATGTCGGTCAGCGTGAACAGTTGCTCGCCTTCAGCTGTACCGTCTGTACGGTTGACCAGCCGGCATTCGTCAAGCCCGAGTTCCACGCATTTCTCACCCCAGAACGCTGTGTATTTCCTTTTGGCATAGTTGCTCTGGTAGAAGGTGGATCCTCCTGGAATGAGGTCGTCGATGGTGAAGTTTTTCTTGATTTTCGCCCTGACGGGCATCTGACGGTTTTGCGACATGACGGATATGGGTAATAAAGCCAATATGAAGGCAAAAGAAAATTGTTTGATTCGCATAATGGTGTATATTGTGTATATTTTCCGCAAATTTAATCAATTTTCACGAAAAAAACATTTTTTTTATTCGTTATTAAATAATTTTTAGTAGTTTTGCGTTATATTTTCAATAACATTCATTTTTGTATTAACTAAATTTGTGTATTATGAAAAAGTATTTAGCAGAATTAATCGGTACGTTCGTACTGACCTTTCTCGGCTGCGGCGCAGCTGTTAGTTTAGGATGCGGACCAGAGAACACAGCTGCCGTGGTAGGTACTGCTTTCGCTTTCGGTCTCTCTGTTATCATGATGGCTTACACCATCGGTGGTGTCTCAGGATGCCACATCAATCCTGCTATCACGCTTGGCGTGCTCCTCGCCGGACGTATGAGCGTTAAGGATGCGATAGGCTACTGGGTAGGACAGTTCATCGGCGGTATTCTTGCTGCTTGTGTGCTCGCTGCCATCGTCAACATGGATCCGTCGCTGGTAATCACAACATCAACGGGTGCAAACGGATGTCCTAACGGAAACATCGGACTTGGACTGGTGGTGGAGATTGTGCTCACCGCATTGTTTGTGCTTGTGGTGCTTGGTGCAACATCAAAAACCAATGGGGCTACCAACAACTTCGCAGGACTGGCCATCGGTCTCTCGCTCATCCTCATCCATCTCGTTGGCATACACTACACAGGGACTTCTGTGAACCCTGCACGTTCACTTGGACCGGCTATCTTCCAGGGTGGTTCAGCACTGTCAGAGGTTTGGGTATTCATCGTCGGACCATTTGTCGGAGCTATCGTGGCTGTTGGTCTCTGGAAGGCTGTCAGCTTAGACAAGGAAGCATAATTTATTTATCATCACACTCCGCTTGGCGTGAGTCATTCGTATAAAAACAGTGGAAGGACACCGAATTCGATGTCCTTCCGCTGTTTTTTCTTCTTTTTCCGTTTATAGCGTGCGGTTTTATATGTTTTTTTAATAGTTTCCGCTGGCTATAAACGAAAATAATATGGTATAATATTTATAACTATCTGACTATTAGTTATTAACTATTTTTGTAGAAATATAAACTCACATGCTGTTATATTGTGACGATTTTTAGTCTTTTGTTCTATCCCATCCTTGGTGTCCGCAGTCTGTTTCGTAAAGATTCGTTGTGGCAAAATAAACATTCTGTTTCTCCTTCCCTCCTCAGGAATAGAACTGGGAGAAGGCCTTGACGCAGAAGATGTGGTCGATGACGCTGCCGGTCTCACGGCAGCTGTGCATGGCGAGTATGGCGTTGCCCATATCGACACCGCGGAGCGGTATGGATGAGGCGAGGATGTTGCCAAGGGTGCTGCCGCCTGCCACATCGCTGTGGTTGACAAAACGCTGGCAGGGAACGCCTGCATCCTGACATATCTGAGCGAAGACAGCTGCTGAAACAGCATCGCTGGCGTATTTCTGTGCCGCATTGAACTTGATGACGGGGCCGCCTCCGAGTACCGGATGGTTTGTCGGGTCGTATTTCTCGCTGTAGTTGGGATGCCAGGCATGGGCGTTGTCGGCGGACACCATGAATGCACGCTCAACTGCCTGATAGAACGACTCATCGCTGCCGCTCTGAGCCAAGGCGATGCGTTTGAGCATCGAAGCCAGGAATGGACTGGCAGCTCCCTGCTTTGTCTGTGATCCGGTCTCCTCGTTGTCGAAGATGGCAAGCACCTTGGTGGTGTCGGATTCGGGTGTGTTGATGAGCGCTTCCAGACCTGCCTCACACATCGACAGGTCGTCAAGCCGGCCCGACGACAGGAATTCATTGTGAACGCCAAAAGTGCAGGCGGGGGTGGCGTCAGCTAAATATAGATCGAAATCAAGGATGTCCTCTTTCTCTATGTTCAATTCTCCGCAGATAGTGTTGGTCAAAAGATTCTTTACTTCCAATTCGTTTGTGATGATTCCCAGGATGGGCAGCATGTCTTTCTGTTTGCTCAGTGCCACACCATCGTTCACCGAACGGTTGAAGTGGATGGCGAGATTGCTTATCTGAAGGAGGGGACGCTTGATGTGGAGCAGCAGCGACCGGGGCGACATGGCATCTTTTCCTTTCACGATAACACGTCCGGCGATAGTCAGCGGACGGTCGAACCACGTGGACATAATCGGACCGCCATATACCTCGGTGTTCAGTTTCACGATGCCTTTCTCACAGAGAATCTCAGCATTCGGCTTGATTCGGAAGGTGGGGGAGTCGCAGTGGGCGCAAATCATGTGGAAACCGCTGTCGGCAAGAGGCTTCCTGCCTATATGAAACGCATAGATGGATGAGTCGTTCTTGGTGACAAAGAGTTTGTCGCCTGCTTTCACCTCACCAATAGGCAACTGAGGGTCAACACGTCGGTAGCCGGCCGATTCGAGTGTGTCGGCAATATGCTTCACTGCCAGGAAATTCACTGGCGATGCGTCTAAAAATTGTAATAAGCGGGTAATCATTAGGCTTAGTTTTTGGTTTTAGTTTTTAGTTTATAGTTTTTAGTTTATAGTTTATAGTTTATAGTTTATAGTTTATAGTTTATAGTTTTCTGAAGTTCTTAAAAAGGTTGATGACAGCTGGAGTTGTGGACTGTTTTAGATTGACTGCTCCATTAGATGATCTTTTGCAAAACTATCGTCCACGAGCCTCAGGCTCGTTAACTCCCCTTTTAAATTCCGAACCACTTGCATAAATCTTACATCTTACATAATTAAATCTTTAAATTAACTCGGCTTCCTTTTTTACTTCCTTTTTTACTTCCCTTTTTACTTCCTTTTTTACTTCCTTTTTTACTTCCCTTTTTACTTCCTTTTTTACTTCCTTTTTTACTTCCCTTTTTACTTCCCTTTTTACTTCCTTTTTTACTTCAGAATGGTGCGTCTTATGATATTTTTATATGGATAGCATATAGTGTAATATTGTAAGGCGTAATGAAGGATGGATAAGGAGTGAAATCCACAGATTTATTGCAAAGTTACAATTATTTCATGAAACATATCGTAAAAAAGTAAAAAAATCGTAAATTTGCAATCTTAAACTAAGTAAGTAATAGTGAAAAAAAAAGTTAGGATAATTTATCTTAGATTTTTGAGCTGTTTTTCAGTTGGTCAGAGGAAGTGATGCGGGCATCATAAACATGAGTATTAGTTTTATAGGGTCAAAAGCGTATCATTTAACCTTTTGTATGGCTAATCAGATAAAGAAACAAATGATTATAGATTGAATCACAAACAATTAAAAATATGAAAATTTACTTTAAACTTTTTTTAATATCAGCACTGACACTGCTGTTTGCCGCTTGTTCCCACTCTGATGATGAAAACTTGATATCGTCTCAGAAAAGCATTGTGATTCTGTATGAAAACGATGTGCATTGTAATATTCAAGGCTATCAAAAGTTGGCTGGGCTGCGAGATGCTATTGCTAATAGCGACACAGCGTACGCTGGAATAGTCAGCTGTGGAGATTATCTTAATGGTGGTGTTGTGGGAGCTGCATCGAAGGGGCAATACATTGTCGATATCATGCGCAACATGTGCTACGATGCCATCACGATTGGTAACCATGAGTTTGATTTCGGTTTGCAGAGAATGAAAGAATTGCTTAAGAATGTCAATGCACCGGTGGTTTGTGCGAATCTCTTCGATTATGGGGAAACCACACCCTTTTTTGCACCGTATGTCGTGGTTGACTATTTGCAGAACACTCTCGGAGGTGTCGTTGGAAACGAATATGCTAAACCACAAGGCAGAATCATTTTGGTGGACGACTGATTACGACAAAGACTGAGGCCAACTGATTAATTAACACCTATTTGGCATGAAAAGACAATTGATTAGTTCTGCTTTTGTAGTTTTTCTACTGCTTTGCCTGCAGAGTTGTGCCCAGAAGCCTGATGCCAACGGCAACCTGCATGGAGGGCAGCAGGCTCTTTCTGAAAGCAATCTTGAGGGCAGCCTGCAGACACTCTGTCTTGACATCACAGACAAAGACGGCATTCTCTCGGAGATGGAACTGAGGAAAATCAATCATGACTATGAGCTGACATACCGTAAAGGGGAAGAACGCAATATCAAGAGCTTGGACGAGGATGAGGCTCTGAAGCTGCAAAATATGCTTGAGGAACACTATAAACAGCCTTATTATCAGGACAACTGGTCGGAGAAAGGAGAAGAATCCCCGACATGGCAACTTGACATCCAGCACGAGAAAGGAGCCTTCAGCATGAAAGGGAGAGGCTGTGCGCCAGAAGATTATCCCATCATCAAGGCTGTGAAAGCCTATTATGACGACCTCTTTGAATACACCCTTCCAGACATTCCTTTTCCTGAAGGAAAACTGAAGCATTTCCGCTTCTCCCATAAGGAAAGCATGAGCCCGGGCGGACCGGAATGGACTGTGGACCGTCTGGACGACGGCCGCTACAAAATCAGCTATCTTAATGATGCCGGATTGTTTGAAAACGAAAATCCTGTGAAAAAAGAGATGGTCGGTGGCAAGGAAGTGGGAGAGAAACTGTGTGAAATATTCCGAAAAGGAAATGTACAGACCTACAAGCACAATTATTTGTTCTCGCTTGTGACCGACGGATCACAGTGGTCGTTCGAAGCGGAGTTCGACAACAGGGAGTCTGTCAGCTCAAGCGGCTACGAGGATTGGCCGAGAGACCGATCAGGCATCACTGACGCCACGAAATATCTCTCCGGACTGCTGGGGGTGGATGAGTAGGAAGAGTAAGAAGAGTAAGAATACGAGAAGGCAAGTTCTATTACACATTTTTTCCTGCATTATCATCATAAAAGACGTTTTGTCTGACATAATAACTGTAATTTTGTCGGACAAAACTTTTATAATACTAACTAATATGAGAAAAAGACAAATGATTTCTTTATGTTTGCTGACAGCCGCATTGACAAGCTGCGGAGGATTTGGAGGTGACAAGGACATGGTGACGGTCAACATTGACAATCCCGGAGAGGGGGCTCCAAAGGTGGTGGCCCTTCAGGTAATTGACGACAATATCATCCGAGTGAGGGCAACCACCGACGCTTCGCTTCCAAAAAAACAGGAAAGTTTGATGATTGTGCCGCAGGAGACGGATGTGAAATACACCGTTGACGAGAAGGATGGAAAAGTGACGGTGGCGGCACCTGCCATTAAAGCAGTGGTGGATAAGCAGGACGGACGGATCACATTCTATGATGCTGCCGGAAAACTGCTGGCAGCAGAGGCAGAGAAAGGCAAGACTTTCAAGCCGTTCTATGTGCCTGAACGGGAAATCGGATGTGATGTGGCAAAGGTGAAGGAAGAACAGCGGCACGGACTCTCTTGGAGATTAGTGTTTAACGAGGTGGGTGACGCGCTCTATGGGCTTGGACAGCATCAGTCGGAAGAACTGAATATGCTTGGAAAGAATGAAGATCTTTTTCAGTATAACACGAAAGTGAGTGTGCCGTTTGTGGTATCGAACAAGAATTTCGGGGTGCTTTGGGACAGCTATAGCTACTGCCGTTTCGGAAAACCTGATGAATACCTTCAACTCAACCGTGCATTCAAATTGTATGGGAAGGACGGCGGGGAAGGGCATCTCACAGGTACTTACACCGACAGAAACGGAAAATCGCTGGAGCGTGACGAAGACTCTATTTACTATGAATATGCAATGCCCGACGCATCGGAGATATGCAAGGCTACAGATAATGGAGGCATACAGAACCTGCCAAAGGGGTTCCGCCTGGAAGGGGCGAAGGTGGTGTATGAGGGATTTATCGAGCCGCTGAAAACCGACTTGCCAGACAATCCTTATCAGTTTATTCTTTATTATGCCGGCTACATCAAAGTGATGATTGGAGGAAAGGAAGTGGTGGCTGAGCGTTGGAGAACGGCATGGAATCCGAATGCCTATAAATTTACTGCCGATGTGAAGGAAAAGACTCCGATACGAATCGAATGGCAGCCCGATGGAGGGGTGAGCTATGTCGGTCTGCGGGTGGCTGAGCCGCGCACCGACGAGCAGCTGAGGCAACTGAGCGTATGGAGTGAGATGACTCCAGACATGGACTATTATTTCATCGCCGGCAATAATCTCGACGAGGTGATATCCGGCTACCGCACACTCACAGGCAAGGCACCGGTATATCCGAAGTGGGCATTGGGCTTCTGGCAGAGCCGTGAGCGCTATAAGACCGCTGGCGAGGTGGAGGAGAACTTGGCTGAGTTCCGTAAACGCCATATTCCGATTGACAACATCGTGCAGGACTGGAATTACTGGGAAGACGACCAATGGGGCAGCCATGTGTACGACTCTAAGCGCTATCCCGACCCCCAGGCGATGCTCGACAGCGTGCATCAGATGCACGGACGCTTCATGATCTCCGTCTGGCCGAAGTTCTACTGCAACACCGACAACTATAAGGAGATTGACTCGAAGGGATGGATGTATCATCAGGCGGTGACCGACTCGATTTATGACTGGCTCGGCTTCATGGGATCGTTCTACGACGCATACGATGAGGGCGCGCGTAAGATGTTCTGGCGGCAGATGGACGAGAATCTCTATTCGAAATATAATCAGGGGGTGGATGCATGGTGGATGGATGCAAGTGAGCCTAATGTGCGCGACTGCACACCGATGTGGTACCGCAAGGCGCTGAGCGGACCGACCGCACTTGGCACCACCACCGAGTATTTCAATGCTTATAGCATCGTCAACGCCGATGCCATTTATAACGGGCAACGGGGCGTGAATCCCAACCAGCGCGTGTTCCTGCTCACACGAAGCGGATTTGCAGGTGAGCAGCGTTATTCCACTGCCACTTGGAGCGGTGATATCGGCACCCGGTGGGAGGACATGCGCGCGCAGATGACTGCAGGAATGAATTATTCTCT
>JAEEGI010017576.1_pt1 | contig 14642 bp, 13 predicted proteins | sample 8958751 | NCBI WGS metagenome assembly JAEEGI01 (sample SAMN16246545, study PRJNA631951) | gut metagenome | biome: gut microbiome; feature: rumen; material: KS-attached | host: Bos | place: Iran: Karaj | collected 2018-10
TCCGGGAGATGAGCAGGCCGCGCAGGAAAGGATAGCGCAGCCGCGTGAAAGCGATGTAGATCTGGTCCGGCGTGAGCGCCCAGCCGCCGATCACATTGTAATGCGGCGCTTCCAGCAGCCCGAACACGTTCCATCCCATCGTCAGGTCCAGCGTGAAGAAGGCGCACACGACGCAAAGGACGGCGAGCGCGGCCTTCGGCAGATGCCGGAAAATGAACGCATACAGGATATTGCCGATATATTCGAGCGTCAACGTCCATTGAGGGCCGTTGAAAGAGTTCAATTCGCCCCATCCGCGGATGTCCAGTCCGTTCCCGCAGGGAATCACGAAAAGGCCCATCAGCAGGCACAGGGCGAACTTCCATCCTTCCACTTGCAAGGTCTTCGGAAAAGCGGTTCCGGCGAAGAAAAACAGCGCCGCACCGACGAGCGTCCCCGCGATCACCATCGGGTGCAGACGCGTGAGACGCCGTTTGAAGAACCCCCAGGTCGACATCCGGTCCCAGCGGTCGTCATAGGCGTACCCCACGACGAAGCCGCTCAGTACGAAGAAGAAATCCACCGCCAGATAGCCGTGGTTCACGATTTGAAAGGCCGGCCCTTTCGAATAAGTCTCGAAGATGTGGAACAGGACCACCATGAGGGCGGCCACGCCGCGAAGCCCGTCCAGAATCTCGTAACGGGGCTTTGAGGACAGATAGATGTCGGTCTTTGCCATGATTCGACAGGTGTGCTTTTAAGAAATCGCGGCCAGACTGGGGTTGAAGTTGCCCTGGATCATATTGGCGAACAGGATGGAGATTTCCTTGACGCTGAGTCCGAGTTCCTGCCCGATGGAATAAATGAAGTTGACTTCCTTCTCGCTGATGTTCTTGTCCGCAAGAACGACGCTGATCATATACTCCAGGAGATTCGGTTTCAATCCCGGGTTGATCTGCAGGATCGCGTTGATGGAACTCTCGAACAGCTTGTCCACGTCGGCTTTGGCTATATCGTCGAGGAAGAGTTTCGGGAAGATGTTGCTGGCGGACAAAGTCCGGACGATGTGCTCATATTCCTCCTGCGTGACTTCTTCGTCCACGTTGGCCGTGATGATGCCGGCTGTGGCGATAAAGACGGACATGTGCTCGTCAATCGGGTCGTTGCCCACCTTGAGAAGAATCTGGATCAGTTCGTTCATGCCGGCTTCCAGCTCATCCTGGTTCTTGGCGTTCGCAAACAGATTGATAGCCTGGACGCGAATGGGATTTACGGGGTGGTCGTAGTGGCTGATTCCGCCTCCCTTCAGGAAATAGTCGAGATGCTTGCTGTTGTCTCTCAGAAGATCGTCGATGCTGACCTGGATCTTCTCGAGATCCAATCCGGACGCCATCTTGAAGAACGCTCTCACACAGGCCTCCAGATTGCCGCAGGCGATGTAACCGTAGCGGTCGGCGACCAGTTCGGCGAGGTTGTCATGCAGATGGATCTTGTATTGCAGCGCAATGGGAATCTGCGTGATCTGAGCGGGATAGACAAAGCTGACCAGCCGTCTCAGAGCCGTATCCTGATTGATCAGGTGCCCCAGTTCATGGCCGATGACGAACTTCAGTTCATCCTCGCCCATCAGATTGAACAGTTCGGAATTGACATTGACGATATGGGGGTGCTCCCCGTCTTCGGCGGCGATGGAGAAGGCGTTGATCGTCGAGTCGCCGGTCACATAGAAATCGACGGGTTCCTCAAAGCCGAGACGTTTCTTGACATCATGGCACAGGTTGTAGAAGCTTCCGAGGAGATCCTTGTCCGCCTTCATGCAGTGGCCTTCCATCCGGCTCCGCCAATAGTCGTCATCCGTGGTGTCTTTCGCATTCTTGAGGATGAACTTCACGACATCCCCCTGGAGCGCGTTGTAAATCTGCCCCGCCAATTCTTTCTCGAGGCTGATTTCCGGGCTTAAAACTCTAGTCATGGGCCATGTCAGTCCAGTTCCCAACCATCCTCCACCAGTTCCTCGAGGGAATCGTAATGGGCGATAATCTCACCGTTTTCCAGTTTTTCATACCGGTCATCATCGCCGGAGGTGAAATCGTCCAGGGAAACAACGCGGATGTCGTAATGATAATCATGTACATCAGAGCAGCTGATGTAAGGAACCATTCCGTCCGGAACGTCCGGATGATTGTCTTTGAAGACGGGTGTGGGAGGCATCCAGTTCTCGAAGACATTTTGCAACAGCTTCAATTGGCGTTCTTTCGATTTGTCCATGTTAATTTAGTTTAGGGTTATTTAACAAGAATCAGTTTATCGTTTCGGTTTGATATTCAGACGGCGGCCAGGACAGCGAGTATCTTCTTCATGATGACGAAGTTATGAATAATCGTCGGATTTGCCAAATGAAGTTTTTTTTCTTACATTTGAAACATGTTAGTAAAGTGTATTCTCCTCATCCTGTTCTTTGCCGTGATGATCGGGGTCGGCGTGTATTGCCGCCGGACCGCATCTGATGTTCAGGGTTTTGTCCTGGGAGGCCGCAATGTCGGCTCCTGGCTTACGGCATTCGCATTCGGCACGTCTTATTTTTCGGCGGTCATCTTTGTCGGATACGCCGGCCAGTTCGGCTGGAAGTATGGCTTGTCCGCCACCTGGATCGGCCTGGGCAACGCGCTCATCGGCTCGCTCCTGGCCTGGCGGATCCTGGGCCGGCGGACCCGCTTGATGACCCAGCATCTCCAGAGCGCCACGATGCCCGATTTCTTCGGGAAGCGTTTCTTCAGCGATTCCCTGAAAGTCGCCGCATCCGTCATCGTGTTCATCTTCCTCATCCCGTATACCGCTTCTCTATATAACGGTCTGTCACGGCTTTTCAGCATGGCGTTCCATGTGGATTACGTCTGGTGCGTGCTGGGAATGGCCATCCTTACCGGCATCTATGTGCTGGTAGGCGGTTACATGGCGACCGCCGTGAACGACTTCATCCAGGGAATGATCATGCTGGTGGGCATCTGCGCCGTCATCGCGTCCGTGCTCAACGGCAACGGTGGGTTTACGGCGGCGGTGGCGAGCCTGTCGCAGATTCCTTCCGAATCCGCACCCGCCCTGAACGGTGCTTTCGTCTCTTTCCTGGGGCCGCAGCCCATCTACCTGCTGGGTGTCGTGATGCTGACCTCCCTGGGGACCTGGGGGCTGCCGCAGATGGTGGGCAAGTTCTACGCCATCCGCAACGAGGCGGCCATCCGCAAAGGCACGTTCATTTCGACCTTCTTCGCCATCATCGTGGCGGGCGGCTGTTATTTCCTGGGCGGCTTCGGCCGGCTCTACGGCTCGAGCATCGAGTACACGGCGGCCGGAACTCCGGTTTACGACAGCATCGTACCGTCCATGCTGGCCACCCTTCCGGACCTGATGATCGGCGTTGTGATCATCCTGGTTCTCTCGGCGTCCATGTCGACCTTGTCCTCGCTGGTGCTCACCTCCGGATCCACCCTGACGCTGGACATCATCGATCCGGCCCTGGCCAAAGTCCGTAAAGGCGCGCATATGAGCGACCGCAGGCAGCTGCTCATCATCCGCCTGCTCGTGCTTTTCTTCATCATCGTTTCTTCCGTGATCGCCATCGTCCAGGCAAAGAGTTCCGTGACCTTCATCGCACAGCTGATGGGCATCTCCTGGGGCGCGCTGGCCGGCGCTTTCCTGGCCCCGTTCCTGTACGGCCTTTACTGGAAGCGCACGACCTCCGCATCGGTCTGGGCGTCTTTCATTGCGGGTGTGGGCGTGATGTGCGGCTGCATGTACTGCACTTTCACGGGCAAGACATTCATCAGCCCTTACTTCACCTCGCCGATCAATGCCGGCATGCTGGCGATGCTGCTCGGCCTGGTGGTCGTACCCGTGGTCAGCCTCTGCTCCGGACAAAGCCGGAAAGCGGAGGTCGACGAAATGTTCAGTTGCTATAGCAGCACGGTGAAGGTCCGCGCCACGGACGCCCTGTCCGAGGAGCAGCAGGACTAGAAAACGAACGTGTAACCGATACCCAACGTGTGACAGGCGGCCGTCAGGCCGCCTTTGTCGTACAGGTGGAACATATAGAAGAAATCCAGCCCATGGCCGTTTCCGAGGCTGATTTCCGTACCGGCATAATGCAGCGACCGCACCCATTTCCCGGTGTCGAAACTGCTGAAGAACTCGTACATCAGATAGGGCGTAAACCGGCTCTCGGGGGCCTTGTATTGCCCGCGAAGCCTCGTACGCAGGGTGTTGGTGAAGGAACCGGAATCCGGGATGTAGGCCAGCTCGTACTTTTCCCGGAGCGCAAAGGCGAGGCCGTCGCGCTTGAGGGTTTCGGTCAGGCACAGGACCGCCTTGTGCTGGACCATGTCTCCCGCCGCCGGAATCTGCCAGTACTCATAGCTCAGGTCGCCCTTGAGCCAGCTGTTGAAGTTGTATCCGCCGCCGGCCATGGCGAACCAGCATTCGGTGCCGTGGATATGGTCATAGGAACGATGCTCCAGACGCGCCATGCCGTAGGGGGCGCCGAAGGATTTGACAAGCTGGACGCTGCTCCAGGTTCCAAGGTCGGAAACGCTCTGCGCGGAAGCTTGGGAGGCGAACAGCGCAAGGGCGGACAGGACGGTGATAAATGCTTTTCTCATAATCAATTTGTCAAGTTCGAGGACAAAGATACAAATACCGTCGGATAAAACGACAATATGTCCGAAACAATGCGTATTTTTGTAAAAATACACGCATGACTATGAAGAAGCTGATATTTGCGGCCATTGTCGCCTGCCTGGCCCTGTTTACCTCCTGCGGAGTGTCGGGAGTCGGTCATACCGGTGATTTCACGGGGAACATATACGGTGTGTGGGCCCTGGAGTCCCGGAATCAAGTTGACTATTCCGGCGTCCATTTCTATCTCTCCCTGAGCGAACCCCGCATCGCCCTGGCCAAGAAAGGCAGTTTCACGCAGTTTGACCTCAAGGATGTGGATGTCGACGGGGCCCAGTTCTCGTACAACGCCTCCAAGAAAATGATCAGTTTCACGAAGACGCTCTGGCTCACCCAAGGCCTCCAGTATGAGATGCGCCTGTCAGGAACCTACAAAGTCGTCGAAATGACCCGCACGAAACTGGTCATCCGGAAAGATTCCTTCGGGGGCGGGACCGTATATACCTTCCGTCGGTACAAATAGGTCTGAAAACTGATACCATGGTCATCGAAACCGAAGAAAGGGATGTACGTCATCCTGATGGAAAGATTGTTTTGAAAAACGGGAATGTCCTGGACTGCTATCCGAAAGAGAACCGGCCCGAAACAATCGTCCCCGACACAGTCGGTCCGGACAGGAGCGGGGAGTTCCTGCAAGTGAAGGGAGGACCGAAGAAAAAACTGCGCAAGCCTGCTCAGGAACCTTGGAGGAAGTTGTTTTTCAAAGAGGCGTTCTTCCTTTATGAGCACAAAGAGCGGATTCTGGCGGACAGTCGTATGTTTCTTACGCCGCTCCCTTTTGAGAACAACTTGGCTTACACCGGAACTTCCGGATTAAGGAAAGCCACGCTCGGCGTATATCTGGAGTGGTGGGAGGAGTGCGAGCGCGCTGTCATCAAGAAGGATGGTGAAGTGCTGGCTTTGACTTATTTCATCGCCGGCAGTCCGTTAAGCGGATCGAACCACTGTTCCACTGTCAACAGGAAGGGGAAATGCAGGACGGTTCAGTTTGCGAGCCCGTTCTCGGACTTATGGAGCTCTTTCATGCGGATCAACCAGCGCTATACCGAAGCGAAGCAAATCTACCAGGCCTATACCCTGGAAGAGACCCTCTCAAAACTCCGTGAGGGTTGAGGAACTACAGCTCCATCCCCTGTTTCAAGAAGGCCGTCATCTCTTTCCGATGAGTGGCCAGCAAAAAATGGTCTGCTCCTTGAAGATAGAGCATCCTGCAGTCTGTACCAAGCCCGTCCAGAGCTGTTTTCGCACTGACCAAGCCTGCGGAACTGGGATCTTCAGATCCTCCGACCAGCAAGACTCTGGCTTTTGACTTCTTGATGGCATGGCACCCGGTTGAAATGTAAGTGACACTTTTGAACCGGTCGGAAAAATCGCGCAGCGCACAATCCGAAGCACTTCCGCCGTTCGACAGACCGATGAGGTGGATTTGGTCCGGGTCGATGACAAACCCTCTTTCTTCGAGACAGGGAACATATCGGGCAAAGATATCTTCAATGTCTTTGCGATGAAACACTCCTGAAAGATCATGAGTCCCGATACTTAATACGACACATTCTTTCAGTCCCGAGAGAATGCCTTGGTACATTTCCCAGTTACCGAGATACCCGTGGCAGAAAACAACGAGCGGATACTCTTTTTCCTTCACCCAATGGGCGGGACGAGTAAGATAGAAAGGAGAATAATCCTTGTCAAAGCTCTCATTGAAGAACTGGGCGAAGGCGGCGCTTCCCGGTCTTGACCCTTGAAGGACCAATTGATGATAGGGCGTATAAAAGGAGCGCATTTTCCCCCGCCAGAAATTTCTTCTGGCCGACTCCAGGAGCCATCCGGCTATTTTATGACCGGCGACCGTCATGCCGTCGGCCGGGAGCATCGCGGCGCCCAGAATTCCCAAGTTGGCCAGCTCCTTCTCAGGAAAGAGAACATTTGCGGCATAGACCTCAACAGGGGGATGTGTCTTGACTTCTCCCTGATCAAGATATGCCAGCTGAGTACGTCCACGCTGGAAATAATTCGGGAGGCAGCTGTAGAATCCTGTTATTGAGACGATGATGAGCAACTGGTATGGCCAAGAGCGCCTTGCGGTAATCGCTCTCGACCGAATCCAATTGCGATTGACAAGAATCAATATCAGGATGCATAACCATCTATATTGCCATGAGGCAAGCACCAGAAACAGGAAAAAGAAAAGGATGGTCGGAAGAATCCGGATTTTGTCTGCTCGCTTCATGTGTTTCAGTCGAACGTGATGCTTTCGATTCTCAGGCGCAGGGTTCCGGAGGGGACCCGGGCCTCGGCGATTTCGCCGACCTTCTTGCCCATCAGCGCGGCGCCGATCGGGGATTTCAACGAAATCTTGCCGGCCTCAAGGTCCATCTCATGGGGGCTGACTATTTCGAATTTCATGCGGGTGTCTGTCGCGAGGTTCGTGAATTCGACCCGGCTCAGAAGACAGACCCTGTCTTTGGGAAGGACGTCGGGGTTGATCACGCGTGAATGCTCCAGCACCTTCTGCAGGAAACGGATCCGGCTGATGGTCTTCGCCTGGATCCGCCTGGCTTCACGGTATCCCGCATTTTCACTCAGGTCTCCCTGGGCGCGAGCTTCCGCGAGGTCGTCCTTCACCTTGGGGTAAACCTCGGTGATCAGATGCTTCAGCTCGGCCGCAATCTCGTCGTATCGTTGCTTGGACAGGTATTCCATGGCTGTCATCTCTATTGGACACGGAGGGTCGCTCCTTCCGTGTCCCGGCTGTTGGGACCAATCATGATCTCGAAATCACCGGGCTCGCAGACCCACTGGAGATCATGATTGTAGTAGGATAAGTCTTCCTTCGTGAGCGTGAACTCGACCGTGGAAGATGCGCCGGGGTCCAGGTGCACTTTTCGGAAGCCTTTAAGTTCCTTGACCGGACGGGTGGACGTGGCGTAGATGTCGTGGATATAAAGCTGAACAATCTCGTCACCAGCGCGGGAGCCCGTGTTGGTGACGGTCACGGAGGCTGTCACAGAACCGTCCATGGGCATTTCGGACGCACTTAACGTGACAGGGGAGTAGGAGTAAGTAGTATAGCTGAGGCCGTATCCGAACGGATACAGCGGGGCGTTGATTTCGTCGATGTAGCAACTGACGAACTTCTGGTAGGGTTTGTCGTCCGGGTGCGGGCGGCCGGTGTTCTTGTGGTTGTAATACAGCGGCAGCTGGCCTACGTTGCGCGGGAAGGACGTCGTGAGTTTCGCCGACGGGTTCACGTCGCCGAAGAGGACATCGGCAATGGCGTGACCGCCTTCGGAACCGGGGCTCCAGACATTCAGGATGGCGTCCATCTCCGCATCTTCCCAGGTGAGGGTGAGCGGCCTGCCCGTGACAAGGACCATCACGACAGGCTTCCCCGTGGCTTTCAAGGCCTTCAGAAGCTCTTTCTGAGCATCGGGAATGGAAATGTCCGTGCGGGAGGCTCCTTCACCGTTTAGTGTCTCAATTTCGCCCACACAAGCAACGGTCACATCGGCCTGGCGGGCCTTGGCGACCGCCTCGGCGATGAGCCTTTCCTGCGGAATGGAATGGATGTCCGGGGCCTGGTATCCCGGCATGAAGATCTTGTACAGGCCGTAACGGACGGATTCCTCCAGTTCCTTGTCCTTGAAGAGCCAGCTCCCTTCGGCATGGGTGACGTTGGTCACCTCGGAGATGCCCTGGATCGGGGTGACGCATTCGTCATTATGGGCGGACATGGACCAGGCGCCGGCCATGGCGGCGGCATTCCCGGCCAACGGGCCCACCACGGCGATGCGCAGGTTCTTGGACAGCGGCAGGATGCCGTTGTTCTTGAGGAGTACCATGGATTCCTGCGCCGCCTTCCGGGCGAAAGCGAGGTGCTCAGGAATATAGATTTCTTTCTCAGAGCGAGTTGCGTCCAGGTACTTGAACGGATTCTCGAACAGGCCCAGCTTGTATTTCGCCTCCAGGATGCGGCGGCAGGCCTTGTCGATGTCGGCCTCGGTCACACGGCCTTCGGCCAAAGATTTCTGAAGCGTACCCACATAACCGTCGGAGTTCATGTCCATATCCAAACCGGCCTGAAGGGATCGGGCCGATACTTCCTGCAGGTCGCCGATGCCGTGGTTCACTTCCTCGGCGATGGCCGTAGCGTCGGAGACGATGAAACCGTCGAACCCCCATTCCTTGCGAAGGAGGTCGTCCATCAGGTACTTGTTCATCGACGCCGGAATCCCCTCGAACTCATTGAAGGAGGACATATAGCTCGCTGCACCTGCGTAAGCCGCCTGCTGATACGGCCGCATATAGCCGTTCAAAGCCTCCTGGCGGCTCAGGAACACGGAATTATAGTCTCGGCCGGCCTCGGCGCCGCCATAAAGCGCGTAGTGCTTGACACAAACCATCACGTCGTGGTCGTCATAGACTCCGTCAGTTCCCTGATAGCCACGGACATAGGCCTTTGCCAATTCTCCGCCCAAGTACGGGTCCTCACCACCGCCTTCCACGATCCGTCCCCAGCGGGCGTCCCGGCAGATGTCCACCATCGGGCTGAACACCCAGTTGATGCCGGCGCCCGTCGCCTCCGTCGCAGCGATGCGGGCAGTTTGCTCCACCAGATCCATGTTCCAGGACGTGGACAGGGCCAAAGGCACCGGGAACACGGTCTGGAAGCCGTGGATGACGTCCATGCCGATAATGAGCGGAATGCCCGCCCCGGACTCCAGGGCGATCTGCTGGATGTCGCGGATGTATTCCGTATTGCCGGTCCCGTACAGGCCGCCGAGCTGGCCCGCCCGCAGGAGTTTGACATTCTCGTCCTCCTCCGTCACGCGGATGGCCGAGATGAAACCCGGCGCGGAATGCAGGTTCAACTGGCCGATCTTCTGTTCCAGGGTCATCCGGGACATCAGGCCGTCGATGTACTTGTCCATGTCGGACTTGGGGGAGCAGGCGGCTACAAACACGGTAGCGGCGAGGGCGATGGTGATGTTTTTCAAGTTCATGTCGCAAGGAGTTACCATAGCTGTACAGAACAAAGGTACGAGTTATTTTTTAATATATTAATGCGGCCTCGCCCTTCATAGAGGATCTCCGCTCCATAGATCAAAGCAGTTTCATCGCAATGTATGCGCAGGCCTCGGCGTCGGCGAGGGCGTGGTGGTGGTTGGTGAGGTCGTAGCCGCAGGCCGCGGCGACGGTCTGGAGCTGGTGGTTGGGGAGCATCTGTCCATAGTAGCGCCGGGAGGCGGAAAGTGTATCGTAGAATACATAATCCGGATAGTCCATCCGGTACACGCGGAACACCTGCCTGAGACAGCCTTCATCGAAGGGGCTGTTGTGGGCGACAAGGGGGAGTCCCTTGATAAGCGGTTCAATCTTCTCCCACACATAGGGAAAGACCGGAGCATCCTCCGTGTCCGCGGGACCCAGGCCATGGACCTGCCGGCAGAACCGTTGGTAGTACTCCGGCTCCGGATGGATCAGGCTGTAGAACCTGTCCGCAATCTCCCCGTCGCGTACGACCACGATCCCCACGCTGCATACGCTGCTCGGCCACTCGTTGGCCGTCTCGAAATCGATGGCTGCGAAATCCCTCATAGTCCGTAGTTCTTATACATCTGCGCAATATCATTCTTGACCTCCTCCCGGAAGTCCTCCGGTTCCAGCACTTCCATATCCGGCCCGTGGCTGAGGATTTCGTGCCGGAAATCGTAGGTAGGGACCAGATGATACTCGAAGATGCTGTAGCCGGGCGTACGCCCGACAAGGACCTGCGAGTCGTGAAGGGGAAGGGATTCGAGGTACTTGACCTGGCCCGCCGCGACTTTGATCCTCACGGTGGAAGCCTTCCTGTCATCGATCGTGACCCCGAAATACTTGGAAAAGAAATCGGCGGCATCGAACTTGGCGGGCTTTTCCAATGCTGTCTTCAGGGGAGCGATGCCGAGCATCCGCTCATCCAGCGCATAAATCCGGGGAGAAGCATACCCCTCGCTCTTTCCCAGCACGTACCAGCGCTGTTTGAAGAGTTTCAGGCAATAAGGGTGGATGGTGAAGCTGCTCGGCTCATCGCGCCAAAAGCTCTGGTAGGTGATCTCGACGGCCTTCCCGTCCCGCATCGCATTCACGATGACCGGAAGCCATTTCTGGCTGGAGGGGATCTTCTCGAAGAGGATCCGGTCCTGCATATCGGCGCATTCGTTCAGGAGGTTGTTCATCGACAGGGACTCCAGGAGCCACTGCCGGATGCCGTCGCGTTCCAGGTCTTCGCTGTTTGCGATGTAATACCCGAGAGAACGGTCGCATTTGATCTCGATGCCGAAAGTGTCCTCGATAGCCGTCCGGTGGTTATGGAAAGTCCGTTCAGCCAAAGGGGAGCGGTCCTCATTGAGGGGACTCCGTTCCCAATGACGGCCAATCTCCTCCAGGGGAATGTGCCCATACCGGTTGATGAGGTCGATCAGCCAGACGTACCGGTTGAAATAGTTCTTCGCCATGTCACTAGTTTGCAGGGCAAAGATACGAAGAATAAATGCCGGAAAGTGGCGGTTTCATCAAAAATCGATGATGGGCCCGTAAGATGACACCTCGATCCCGACCGCCTTCGCCCGGTTCATCAGCTGGCCGTAGATCATCCAGAACTCAGGACCGTGAGGCCTGTCCTTTTTCTCCTCCTTGCCGAATTCGGTATGATGAAGGTGGTGGGCATACTCGTGGATGGCAACCTCCATGCACCTCCGCGTGTCCAGGGTGATGAATTTGTCATTGATGAGGATATGTCGATTATGGCTCCAGTAGGAACCGCACCGTCCCTTCGGCTTGGTGTGGAGGATGCGAAGTACGAACGGGACCTTGCAGGGATAGATTTTCAGGAGCTGTTCCGTGAAATAGCTGGCGGGCTTGTCAGTCATCATGCTTTCTTTTATGCAAAGAAACACATCCGGACTGCCAAAAGCCGGCAGGATCGGAATACAAAGAGGGGCGTAGTGCGGAGCTGCCGCAGCAGGTGATTCCGCCCGACGAGCGTTTGCATCAACACATAGGATACACTAACTTTGCAACCGAAAATATATGGACAAACAGTGAACATATGGAAATGAAGTTTTGCCAGAGCTGCGGAATGCCGCTCACGGAAGAAATCCTCGGTACGAATGCCGACGGGAGCAAGAATGAAGATTTCTGCATATACTGCTATAAGGACGGAAAGTTCCTGCAGGAATGTACGATGGAAGAGATGATCGAGCACTGCGCCCAGTTCGTGGACGAGGTGAACAAAGGGCTGCCGAAGCCCATTTCGAAGGAAGAGTACATCGGCCGGATGAAGATGTATTTTCCGCATCTGAAACGTTGGCGCAAGGAACTGACACTTACGGATTCCATGCCGGAGAATCCCGCTCTGGCCGGATTGAGGGAACTCATCGGTCAAATGGCCGATACACTTCCGATTGCCTTCATTTCTTCCGTGGATGATGAAGGCTACCCCTGCACAAAGGCCATGCTCTCGCCTCGTGTACGCGAGGGTATCAAAGTTTTCTATTTTACCACAAACACCTTCTCCCTGCGCGTTGCACACTACAAAGCCAATCCCAAAGCCTGTATCTACTTCTGTGATGCAGACGGCTTCAAGGGTATGATGCTGCGAGGGGCGATGGAGGTGCTTATGGACGCCGCCTCGAAGGAAATGATCTGGCGCGACGGCGACGAGCAGTATTACCCCGGCGGCGTCACCGACCCCAACTACTGTGTCCTCAAGTTCACCGCCACCGACGGCCGCTTCTACAGCGACTACTATCCGCGCAGCTTTGTGATTGAGTGAGTGACGAAACGCATTTGCCGAATGTCATCCGGGTGCTCTATGAGTCAGATGTGGTTTCTCTTCATCAAAAAAGCAATATCCGCATTTTCGATAAAACCACCGGGAAAAATGATAAAAGATTGTGGAGACAAAAATAACTCGGGTAAAAGAGAAAAAGGCCTGTTTTCAGACTCCCTGAGACGTGTCAAGAATGTGTAACAAGTTTTACACGAGAAATGACCGTTTTCAGGCCATTTCTGACACTTCAAGATGTGCCGCTTCGAACAAGCGAAGAATACTGTTATAGATTGAACACGGGGGAGCATTCCTGTCGTGACAGTCAACATCTTGCGCAAATAAAAAAAATTAAAAAAGTTTTTGCTTTTTAAAATTTTTACGTATCTTGCACCCGGAAATGGTTAGGAACGCAGTGTTACGCACCCATAATAATTACTCTCAGCAGCAGTCTTGGAACCAGCAGGTCCCGAGCGCTTCTGCGTGTGTATAAACTCCAGCCTTATGCTGCGCATCCAAATAGAAGCAAATAGAAAACGAAGATAGTTCAGAGGCTGGGCCCGAGGGGTTCAGCCTCTTTTCATATCCAGTCAGTCAGTAAACAAGTTAGTATAGTAGTTCAATTCTTAATGCATCATTGTTATGGACAGATCTGATTTAGTCAAGGAGTCCTTCGTGAAGAAGGAAGTTCCGGCCTCGATTCCCGCAGGCAAAACCTCCGATTACTATGGAGAACTGGTCTTCGACCGGAAGAAGATGTGCAAGTATCTGGATGTGGAAAGTCTCCATGCGCTGCTTGACTGTATCGAAGGCGGCAAACCGCTCGACCGCAAGACGGCGGACGGTGTCGCCCGCGGCATGAAAGAATGGGCGATCGAACACGGTGTCACGCACGTCACCCACTGGTTCCAGCCCCTGACCGAGGGTACCGCCGAAAAGCATGACTCCCTGATCGACTATGACGGGAAAGGCGGCGTGATTGAAACCTTTGACGGCAAGATGCTTGCCCAGCAGGAGCCGGACGCCTCGTCTTTCCCGAGCGGCGGTATCCGGGCCACCTTCGAGGCCCGCGGCTATACCGCGTGGGATCCGACCTCTCCGGTCTTCATCCTGGATGACACGCTTTGCATTCCGACTGTCTTTGTTTCCTATACCGGCGAGGCCCTGGACTACAAGACCCCGCTCAAGAAGGCCCTCAAGGCCGTCAGTGACGCGGCTGTGCCCATCTGCCAATACTTCGACCCTGGCGTGACCAAGGTCTATTCATATCTGGGCTGGGAGCAGGAGTATTTCCTGGTTGATGAAGGCCTCTATTCCGCCCGTACGGACCTGATGATCACCGGCCGGACCTTGTTCGGACACAATTCCTCCAAGAACCAGCAACTGGACGACCATTATTTCGCGGCCATCCCGCCGCGTGTGGCGGCTTTCATGCGAGAACTGGAGATTACCGGACATCGGCTGGGCATTCCGATCAAGACCCGCCACAACGAGGTCGCCCCGAACCAGTTCGAACTCGCACCCATATACGGCGAAACGAACCTCGCAAACGATCAGAACCAGCTTGTCATGAACTTGATGAACCGGATCGCCCGCAAGCATGGTTTCGTGGTCCTGCTGCACGAAAAGCCTTTCGCCGGGGTAAACGGTTCCGGCAAGCACAACAACTGGTCGCTCGGTACGGACACTGGGACCCCGTTGCTGGCGCCCGGCAAGGATGCCAAGGGCAACCTGCAGTTCGTCACTTTCTTCGTGAACGTGCTCGCCGCCGTCCAGAAACATAACGGTCTGCTGAAAGCTTCCATCGCCAGCGCGACGAACGCCCATCGTCTGGGCGCCAACGAAGCGCCGCCCGCCATCGTTTCCGCCTTCCTCGGCCGTACGATGACCGACGTCCTGCACAAACTGCTGGAAGTTCCTTCAGACACCCCGATTGAAATCGCCGGCAAGAAAGGGCAGAGTGTGGGACTGGTGGAAATACCGGAAATCTTCGTGGACAATACCGACCGCAACCGTACCTCGCCGTTCGCCTTCACTGGCAACCGTTTCGAGTTCCGTGCAGTAGGTTCCTGTGCAAACTGCGCCGGCGCGCTGACCACTCTCAACGCAGCCGTTGCCGAGCAGC
>JAEEGI010017579.1_pt1 | contig 14640 bp, 10 predicted proteins | sample 8958751 | NCBI WGS metagenome assembly JAEEGI01 (sample SAMN16246545, study PRJNA631951) | gut metagenome | biome: gut microbiome; feature: rumen; material: KS-attached | host: Bos | place: Iran: Karaj | collected 2018-10
AGCGTGGCTAAGCCCCGCATAGACGAAAGAACGACTCTACGAGCCTACAGGCTAGAGACGAGAGTGGTATAATGGAGCTTCGCACGGATTCTGTGAAAAATCTTTCGTCTTTCGTCTCTCGTCTTTCGTCTAATTACTATATTTTATACCATGGCTAAAGATTTCGATAATTTTGATGATGAAGAAATGGACGAAGAAACCGGTGCGATGCTTGACGCATTGAACGCCGAAGAAAACTTCGTTCCGCAAGTTCGTGACTACAGTGACCGCCGCATCCTAATCTGGGAAGAGGACGATGCCCGCCGTGAGGCCTGCCTCGAAGTCCTTTCGGATTTGCTCGTGGGCGCTTTCTTCAAGGCTGTTAAGACCGAAGCTGAGGCGATGCAGCAGCTCGAAGAAGACGACTGGGATACGTTCGTCGTGGATTTCTATACCGAAGGCGTTTCCGTGAGCGATTTCATCAAACGCGTGAACAACTATCCGGGTTCGATTCTGGTCGCCATCAACATGGGCCCCTTGACGCTCCCCGAAGAGCGCGAACCTGCCAAGGCCGAAAACCTGCGCCGCCTGTTCGACATCGAACGCGCCAGCACGCAGATTCACGCTTGATAGACTAGTAGAATGTAAACGGTAGGGGTGTAGTAAAATACTTTTGCCGTATTGCTTGATTTTACACAAAGACGACCGTCCCGAAAAGGACGGCCGTCTTTCTTTGGCTTTAAATTCCGCAGGCGGAAATAACTCCTGGCGTGGGCGTACCCGTGCACCAGGATTCGCTTTCATCGCGCTTGTTCCAAAGCCCGATGTTCAGTTGCGTACTCTTGCGGACTGCAGCCGAGGCGGAACCCACAGGGAGCGGTGCCACATGGAGCGAATCCGACTTGCCGTAATAGAGCGAGTCGAGAACGGTCCCGTTGCACTGCAACACGATTGAACCGCTCGTTTTCCCGAAGGCGGGCATGTTTTCTGTGAACTTGTATATGCCTGCACTTTGTGCGTCTTCGCGGTCGCCTACGACGAGGACTTCGTTAGGTGGTAACTCGAACGTCTCAATCTCAGCGGAACCGCTCACGTTCGAAGTTTTTCCGAAGGTGCACTTGTCCAGCACGAGCGTATCGGTGCTCCCGTTGTAGAACTCCACGAACGCGAATTGCGTGGAATCTTTTGTATTGGGCTGCACAAAGAACTCGCTCATGACAATATCGTTTGCTGCCGGTGCTCGCTTTATTGCCGGGAGTTTGAGCGACACTTGCAAATTCACATCCTTCGCGATGTCGATGGCAAGCGCAATCTTGCTGCGGAGCGATTCAATCTGGAAACTCGGGATAGGTGAGGTTTCGTCGAGAGTGAAATCGTCTTCCATGCTGAAGATGGTCTTGCCGCTTTCGTCCTGCATCGAAATGACGATGTGGTATTCGCGGTCGAGTTTGAGGTCGTCGCTGGTGAACGTGACGTTCTCCGAATCGAACACCATGGGGTAGGTGAACAATTCCCCGTTGCTCGTGAGTTTCATTTCGCCAGTCTTAATTCCCGCCGGGTTGCCAAAGCCGATGGGAATCTTCACATAGACGAACCCGACCAGCGCGTGCATGGGAATTTTCAAGTTCACGGCGGAACCCGCTTCTAGCGAAGTCGTGACTTCGCCTTCTTGCATCAAGGCTCCGTTGGCGTAGAGTTTTGCGTTGAACACCCATTCGTCACCAGGGAAAAGGTCGAGGTTGAACGATTTTTTTTCGATGGAATGCACGAGATGAAGCGTGTCTGTTCCGTAGCAGTCTAGCACGAGGCTGTCGAGCAGCGGAGTCTCGGCGAAATCCAGATTGAGGGCGACATTTGCCACAGTCCCTGTTTGGATTGTCGGGTTGGACGTTTCTGCTTGAGATTCGCTGGAGCAGTTCCAAAGGGATAGAGCTGCGATGATTGAGGCTGCGCCGAGGCAGACGTGTTTTTTTGTTGTAGGACTCATATAACCTCCTGTTTTGGATAGGTCCTACATAGTTAACACGCTTTAATGGTGGTGTTTGTCCGTAAAAAATGTGTAAAAATTTAAAAACGTAGTTTGCTTTTGCCGTTTTCCACGCGATTCCCTTGGAGCTTGGTTGCACAGGCCTTGTCTTGTCGGAGAATCTTTACGAGTGCACTTGGACTAAGTCCGAAGGCTGCCGCGGCGGCTTTCGTGTCGCCGTTCTTTTGCGCCATGATGTCGAATACGTGAGCGACAAACAGCGGAAATTGCGGGTTGCTCGGCTGGATATGCCCGTTGCTGCCTGGGAATTTCATTTCGACATCGGGGGGCGTTTCGCGGACATTCAGCGCAAGTGCCATTTGCATGCGGTGCAATGCGTGAATTTTGTTTTCTTTTGCGCTCCTGCTTTCGGAAGACTTTATTTCTAAATTATATTGTGGTAAGGTCAGATGAACGCCGGTATTGGTCTTGTTCCTGTGCTGACCACCGGGGCCGCTGCCTTGATACCCTTTCAGGGAACAGGCCCGCAAAAGTTCGTCGAGGTTCATTTTCAGGTAGGTGTCGCGATGCATGTTCTGAAAAATAAAATAGTTCTTGCGTTGTTGTTGGGCGTGTTTGCGTTTATGGCTGGCTGTGCCGGTTCTTCTAAGGGTTCCGGCAATGCTAACGAATCTGACGAAACGGCCGCTGTCCGCGATGCAAAGTTCAAGGCTCAGGAAGCGGACAAACTCGCGATGCTCGAAAGCATGTACGAACTGTTCAAGTCCTCTGTCAAGAACCGCGCCCCGTCTGACGTTTTGCTCGGCTTTTTGACGGATTCGTCGGAATATTGGCTCGATACGCTTGAAAATCATGCTAAAACTTACGATGCGACGGCCATGGACACCTGCCAGTTCTACGAGGCTTACGCCATAGTACTTTATCGCCTTTTCGAGCGCGAACACCTTTGGGATGTTCCCGATTACCGCATGCTTTACCTGCTCTTGTACAATAGCGGGTTTCTGGACGTGGTCGATCGCGTGAACATGGGCCCGTTCGAAATCAAGAACGACCGCGGGAGTGTTGGCTTGGCATCGAGCCCGAAGGTGCCTATCATGTTGTTCGATTGGGACGATACGAAATGGAAACTCGACTTGGTCGAGACGCTTCCGCTCATTACAAAAGGCGTCGAAGCGACTGCCGCAAAAAAGAATTGGACTGGGGCTAGGCTTGCGCTCTACTGGCTCGACAAGAAATACCACTTGCAGTATTCACGTTTGGACGAATCGCTATTTGAACCGATTGGTTTTTAACGGACTTGAAGTGAAGGTTTAGATTTTATGCGTAAGTTTTTTGAGGCCTGTGCGCTTATTCTTACTTTTGCCGTGGTGTCTTGGGCTGCTCCAAGCAAGCCTGCGATGAAAATTTACGGCGCTGTCGAAGCGAAGGAAGGCTTTGCGGGGGCTCGCCTTTTTGACGTACTCGATTCTGTCGGTGGCACGGGAACGTGGATGGAATGGGATGTGAACGGCGTCCGGGACCCGTCTGTGATGAAGGTGCTCGACCCGCTTTTGAAGTCTTCGAATAAGCCGAAAATGGTATGGCTTATCACCGAACGCGACAAGCCTTTGCTCTCGGTGCTTTTGCCAAAGGGGGCTGGCGAAGTGCTTGTGTTTTATGAACTCGGTGCTCTCGATGCCAAACCGGTACAGCTCAAGTTGAACAAAGTCCTTACGCCGGATGTCGTTTTCAGAGATTACAGACAAACATCTGAAACGGAATTTGTTCATCTCGACCGCTCGAACCTTAAAATTACGGTGCTGGATAAACTAATCAGGTTCACGTATGACAATCCCGATAAGACCCCGCTCCGTTATGACCCTGATTTTTCAACGAAAACCATCGTCGATAAGCATGCCGAAGTGAACGACTACCTGGGCTTTTTGAAGTATGAGTATTCCATGATGCTTAGGGCTTTTGTCCAATCTACCCGCGGTATTTTTAACTGGCAGCCGTGGCACTGGTATATGGACAAGTGGAATTCGAAGTACATGATTTCGCCGAAGGATATCGAGATGATTCTTTCTAAAGGGTTTCCTCCCGATTACTTCACCGTGTTCAAGGCCAAGGCTTCGGGGGGTGAAGTTATTGAAATGCGCACAACCGGGAACGGATTCCTTGAAATGGTCATTACAAGACCTTAATTTTCTTGTCATTTGTCATGCCCGCCTGTGAGCGGGCATCTCCGTGTATATTTTTTTTCTATTTTACCTTTCGTGAATTCTATCATTAAAAAATTTCAGATACTTCTAGTTGCCTGTGCAACTGTTTCCAGCTTGGCGTCTTCTGTTGTGGAAGATTCCAAGAAACATTTTATTCTGGATGACGAGGTCCTTGATTCTTCCAAGGAGACTTGCGAAGATGGTTCGGGGATGATGTTCCGCCCGGAAAACGCATTCTACACGGACAATGCCGTTCCAAGCCGCTATTACCGTTTGGCACTCCCGTCAAACAAGAAACCGACGGTTGCTGTGACGAATAGCGAACTTCTTCCGCTAGACGCTCCACTTTGCAAATCTACTCCGGTAAAATTCCCTCCGGTTTCTGTATCGGAGCCGTTTTTGAAGGACAACTTGTGGATGGTTGACGTGCAGGTGCCGCTTTACGTTCCCCAGGGAAATTCTGTTGCGCTTCGCAAGACGTTCCGCTTGAAGGTCGATTTCGCTTCGGCTTCGACAAGTGGACGCAATCCTGGTGCACGTGCTTTGATGCAAGTATCGAATGCGAAATCGGCGTCCCAGTTCGGCGTTGCCGGCGCCTCCGTTTCTTCCTTGCGTCGCGAGGCTTCTTCCGAAATCGACAACGTGGTGCAACTTGCTGAGTTTGTCGTCGGGGACAAGGGTTCCTCGTCGATTGCGTCGTTCAGCGAAGACGGAATGTATGCGGTCAGCTACGAGTCAATCAATAATGCGCTCAACAAAATCGGTCGCAAAGGCTTGAGCGGAATCCCTGTCGAGAAAATTTGTCTTTACGGTGCTTCTCCAGATACGCTTCCTGACATGGCTCCGGGCGCAAAGCTTCGCAATCCGAACCAACTATTTGAATTGCCCATTAAGGTGAACGACCGCAACGGTGACGGGACTTTTAACGAAGGCGATTCCATCTATTTCGTGGGTTATGGCAATGCGTTCTGGAAACGTATCGATTCCGAAGAACAAAAATATTCCAAGACGGGTATGAGTTATTTCCATTCTTACTCGCCTTATTCTTATTATCAGAATTTCATTTTCGGTTACAAAGAAGTGGGCAAGGGCCTCCGTATGGAAACGCTTGCCAAGCCCAAAGCGTCGCCGAAGAATATTGACTGGTATAGGTATGTGCGTGCCGAAGAAGATGAACTCTTGATTGATACTTATTATGGCAGGGGCGTTGATTGGGAACGCGCTACTGGTAAGGAGTGGTTCTGGAAATGGCATGGCCGGAAAGACACGAACTCTTATACTGCGCAAGACTTGAAGTTCCAATCGACAACGGATTTACCGGGATTGATTCCTGGTGAAACTGGCTATGTGGCTGTTTCGTTTTTCCCGTACCGTACTCTCAAATCGTCGGCGGGGGTGGATCAAGCTACTGTAGATGCGTTCTCCACTAGTGATTATGAATATAGAATGCAGTTCATTCGTTTTATAATGGTTGTGAACGGTGAAACGAAGTTCTGGTCCGATGGCACATTGTTGCCCGGTGGTAACTTTGCCATATCTTTGAATTCATTGGCGAAAACCGGTAACAAGTATGAATTGAGAATGCTCCCGAACCAGAAACAGCACGACCGATTTGACGGGTATTCCGTGGCGTACCGCTGGGATCCTTCTTCTGTCGTGGTTGATTCATCGGAGTGGCTGTTGCCGGGATTTGCTACAGGTGCTATTCGGATTCCTGTCGGAAAGGACAAAGACCTTCGAGTGATGAAGTTCAGAAACTTTAAGCAAGTCGGGTTGTTGAATGTGTCGGATGGATTCGCAGTCGATAGCATTGATGCTTCCGATGACGTTCGTTATTTGCTATTCCGTGACAAGGACCGCCGCAAGTCGACTTTGACTGTTCAAGGAATCCAGGAACCTTCGAAAAATGTTGTGCAGAAACTTTCTCAAATTTCTTCGAAAACGGAATACCTGATTATTGCTCCGGAGATATTTCTTGCACCGGCGGAATCGTTGGCCGTATTCCGCTCCAGTGAAAAGGCGGTGAGCCCGCTTGTGACTACAGTCGTTTCGGCAGAAAATATCTATAGGCATTATACTGGAGGTTCGTCATCTCCGATTGCTATTCGAAACTTTATTGCATACGCCAGAAGCGTTTGCCCGGATTTGCGGTTTGTCTTGTTGGCCGGTTCCGGACATTACGACTATCGCGGACTCAACACCAAGCTTGGCAAGAACTACTTACCACCGTTCGAAAAGGAATCTTCTGTAACGGAGGACTTCTTTGCCGTTTTGGATTCGGGTGAAGTTGTTCGCGGAAGCAAAGCGTATGATATTGATTTGGCTTTGGGGCGTGTGCCTGTTTCATCGGTTTCAGAGTTTTTCGACTACATCCAGAAAGCGAAGGACTACGAAGAAATCGGGACGTTTGACCATAGCGAATGGAAATCAACGCTGTTGTTTGCTGCCGATGATGCCCGTAATGGCAATGCCCAGGACGATGCTGAGCATACGAGTCATCAGGAGTCTTTGGCGAATTTAATCGACACACTCTCTAAAGAGCAGGGCTTCAGATGGAACCAGAAAAAAGTCTATCTGTTGGATTACGAGTACGATGCTGCTGGGCAGAAACAAGAAGCGACGAATGATTTCTTGAACATCTTGAGCCAAGGTGCTTTGATGACCATGTACTTTGGACATGGCTCCAAGGTCGCCTGGGCATCCGAAGGTTTGTTAAAACTTTCGTACCTATCGAAACTTTCGAATAAAAAAACTTATACGATATTGAATTCTTTTTCGTGCACGGTCGGTCGATTTGATGAAGGCAACTCCAGATCGTTGTCAGAAGCGTTTGTCCTTGAACCGAATGTCGGCGCCATTGCTGCTGTCGGCGCGGCTCGCGAAACATACGCAGAATCCAACAGACAATTTGCTCATAACTTCGTCAGTAAAGCTCTGCTTGTAAACGGCAATTATTTGGGCGTTGCCTATATGCAGTCTAAAAATCCGAGTTCAGCAAATCGCAGTGCAGATGTTGTTTATAATACGGAACACTATGTCTTGATTGGCGAACCTGTTATTCGAATGCCTTTGGCTAGTTACAAGATTTCTCTCAGTTCTCCGATTGATACAATAAAGGCTTTGGATAAAGTAAAGTTATCTGGATCAGTTTCTGGTCTTTCGAATGGCAATATTGCCTTGACGCTTAGGGAAGGTCGTTATATCAAACGCCTTCCGTCGCTGAGATCTGCTGGGGACACGCTTAATGTCAAGTATGATGGAGCGCTTATTTATTCAGAAGTCATTCCGGTGGTTGGCGGACGGTTTGAAACGCAATTTGTGACTCCGAAAAAATTGAACATCGGAGACTCTCTTGCTGAACTCCGCGCTTGGGCGTATTCTTCGAACGATGTTCCTATTGGACGTTATCATGGGAAAGATATCAAGATTTCAGGAATATCCAATTATGCTGATTCGCTGAACGACAAAAATGCGCCGAGTATTTGTATCCAGTCATGCTATGGCGGGGCTTCGTCTTGCTTTGCCGATAACCAGTATGTCAAGTTCCAGACTCCGGCTTGCCTGCAAATTGTCATTGAAGACGAGACTGCGCTAGACTACCGTGAACAGGCCGATGAAGGTATTACTTTTGAAATCTTTGGTTTGGAAGATCAGTATCATCCGGCGCCATTGTTGGAACAGACTTCTAAGCGCGCTGTTGCAAGAAAATCGCTCACGACAGAAGTGTATCCGCCAGGCGATTACTCGTTTAAGGTACGTGCACAGGATGTACTGGGGAATGTTTCTACGAAGGTCGTGAATCTCCAGATTACCGAGTCCATGCAGACGGGTCTTTCGGATGTGTTCAATGTCCCGAATCCGGTAGGGAAGAAGGGTACTACGTTCTACTTCAAGAGTCTCTCTGGTGATTTGGCACCGAAGGTGACGATATTCATTTATAACCAGCATGGTCGGCTTGTCAAGGTCATTAAGGACGCTAAGTCCGGTGTAACGCATTGGAACGGAAAAGATAATTACGGTCGCTTGCTGGCAAACGGTCTGTATCACTATGTTGTTCGTAGCGAAGCCAAGGTGAATACTCAGTCCGAAGAAAAAGCTAGCTCAAAAACAAGAACTTGGACGAAAAAACAGAAGTTGTTGATATCGAGGTAAAAAATGGAATTGCGTGAAAAACCGGGGAAAGTGCAAAAACTTTTGGAACTTTCACGCCGCTTTCGCTTGATTTTTGTTGTTTTAATGGTAGGTTTTGCTGTTGCTTTCTTGGCGACTGGATGGCAGCAGATGGGGTCGCTCCCGCTTGGCGCTTCAGAAGCTCTTGGCATGTGGATTGCTGGATTTACGAATGTCGTTTCGGCATGGAATTCCTCGCAGTACATTTTTGTAGCCGCCCTTTCCATGGTTGTGCTTTATTTTGTATTTGGCGGAGTGCGTGGTGGCGTCGGTGGTTTGATTGCGCTTGCCGCTTTTGTGGGTTCACTTTTCGCCTTGGGCGGTGATGAAGATATGCTCCTCATCTTCTTTGGTGCTTTTGCAGGGCTTTCGCTTCTGTTCTTGCTATTTGTCAAGTGGAGTGTTGCGTGCGCACTGTTCCCGTTTGCGCTTTCGTGGCTGTTGCTGACCGGTTTTCTGGGCTGGTTCCCGATGATGATAGGGAAGGCTTGGCTCATGTGGGCCGTGCTTAGCGGGATTGCTTTTTCCGGAGTTGTTGCCTGTGCTTTGATTGCCGGGAAGGAACTGGGTGAGGGTTCTCCTCAGGCGGGTGCGCTCGTCAAGGCGGGTAAGAAGATGCTTACGCCGGTTCTGATTGCATCGCTGCTTGCGCTTTCTGCCCTTGTTGTCGATATGGGTGGTGCCGTGGATGGAAAAAAAATCGGGAGCGCCGCGATTCTCTGGGTATCGTTTAACGTCTGGTTTTTCGGTTTTACGTTCGGGACGATGTCCTTTGCCCCGTGGGAACGTCTCCGCGCTGGTTCTCGCCGCGTCAAAATGAGCGACAAGAAAAAGAAATCTTCAAAGAAAAAGTAGGAAGTAGACAGTAGGCAGTAGGAAGCTGGCTGTTGAAATGTCATGCCTGCCGCTGAGCACTTTGATCACTTAGTGCTTTAGCACTTATGTGAGCATGGTCCGCGTATGGGGAAGGCATCTCCTTCTCGTCATCCTGACGACCGAAGGGAGGAAGGATCCATACGGTAAAAAAAAGCGCCTTGAGCTGTTTTCTCAAGACGCTTGTTGTTGGAGTGTGGATGTTTTAATTCTTTCTGATTATAAGTTAGAATGTTTTGATGTAAAAAGCCCTACTTTTGTAGGGCTTTTTATGGATAAAAAATCCATGATGAGAAATCGTGTTGAGGATTGAGCAAGCTCATTCTCCGCGACTCTCGCCTTAGGCGATGTTGGCACTACTTCGTAGTGCATATCGCTCGGCTCGGTCATAGAGGCAAACGAGTTTGCCTCTGCAACACTCGCCTTACGCGATATTTAGGCTTTGTTCGCGGATGCACTCGATTTCGTTCTTGAGCTCGATGGCGAGGGCGGCGATGTCGGCGTTCTGGCACTTGGTGCCGAGTGTATTCGCTTCGCGGCCCATTTCCTGCAAAATGAACCCGAGGTTCTTGCCCTGGGCGCCTCCTTTGGAGAGTGCGTCGAGGAACAGCTTGTTATGGCTGCGGAAACGCGTGATTTCTTCGTGGATGTCGAGCTTGTCGGCCATGATGCAGGCTTCTTGCAAAAGGCGTACTTCGTCGATTTCGGAATCCTTCATGAGCATGTTGATGCGCTCGCGGAACTTCGTTTTCCATGTTTCTATACGCTGTGGATCGAGGACTTCGACCTTGTCGATGACGTCGTTCAGGTGGTTGACGCGACGGGTAAGGTCCACGGCGAGGTTCGCGCCTTCTTTTTCGCGCATGGCGATGACTCCGTCCAAAGCCTTGTCGAGTTCTGCCTTGAGGTGCTTTTCCCAAAGTTCGTTATCGTTGTTGCCATCGGTGAACTGCAAAACTTCGGGGATGGCGAGCACGTGTTCCAGCTTGATTTCGCCTGCGATACCGTACTTGGCCTGCATCGCCTTCGTGATTTCGACGAACTTTTCCACGGCGGCCTCGTTGTAGCAAACGGGGATGTTCCCGACGTTGCCCGCTCCAAGCGTAATGGAAAGGTTCACAGAACCACGGACCAGCTTGTCCTTGATTTGAGCCTTGAAGTCATTTTCGAGATAGGCGAAGTTCTTGGGAATCTTGCTAGAAATTTCGAGGAAACGGCTGTTCACGCTGCGTACTTCGATAACGCACGTGATTCCTTGCATTGTGGATTCGCTCTTGCCGAATCCGGTCATGGAAATTATGGACATTTTGATTCTTGCGGCTTTGCCGCATCCTAGTTACTAGTTAATAGTTCTTAGTTACTAGTGAATCTAGAAAAAATATTCTAGTAACTAGTAACTTGGAACTCGCAACTATATCTTTGATATAGTTGCGATGACATGTTCTGCACCAAAGTTCGGAAGACCGATGGCGGTCAGGAACTTGCTCATCTTGTGTTCGTTCTGGAAGTGCAAGTTTTCAATCTTGAAGCCTTCCTTATGGCACAAGGTGTAGAAGTCCTTTACTGTAAGCAAACGGATGTTCGGCGTGTTGTACCATTCGTAGGGGAGCTCCTTGGAAATTGGCATGCGTCCGTGCAGCATGAGACTTCCGCGGGCGGACCAATGTCCGAAATTCGGGAATGTCACGATGACCTGCTTTGCAACGCGCAATAGTTCGTTCAAAAGTGCCACCGGGTCGCGGATTTCCTGAATCGTGCGGTTGATGATGGCATAATCAAAGCTTCCGTCCTTGAGGTCGGCAATGCCGCTTTCGTCCAAGTCTCGCTGGATAACTTGTACGTCATTTTCGAGGCAGTCGAGGATTCCCTTGATGTTCTTTTCGATACCGAATCCCGTGACGTTCTTTTTGCGGATAAGGTATTCGAGCATGTCGCCGCTGCCGCAGCCGAGGTCGAGCACATGGCTCCCTTCTTTGACGAGCTTGCCGATAAGGTCGAAGTCGCTCTGGTTGTGGAATACGGGAACCGCTTGCGTTCCTTTTTGCGGGATAATCTTGGAATCGAGGAAGCGGCCCACTGCTTTACCGAGTTCGCCGACTTCAATCAAGAATCCGTCGTGCCCGAATTGCGTGTCGAGTTCGAGACTCGTGACCGATTTGCCGTCGTTCAAAAGCGCGCTCGTGATGCGGCGGCTTTCGTGCGGCGGGAACAGCCAGTCCGTCGAAAGGTTCACGTTCAGGACTTCTGCCTTGATGTCCTTGAATGCGTTTTCGATGCTGCCGTATTCCGTTTCGAGGTCGAATGCGTCGGTGGCGTGGGCGATATGCAAGTAGCTGTTGGCGTCAAAGCGATCGACGAACTTTGTTCCTTGATAACGTAAATAGCTTTCGATGGGCAAGTTCAAGTCGTACGGCGTCGAGTATGTCACCGCGTGGTTCTTGTTTTCCTGGTCCTGGGCGCGCTTGAACTTCTTTTCCATGCCCACGGCAGAGAGGTACGTGATGTGCGCAAGCTTGCGTGCGTTCGCAAGTCCGATGTCCGGACGCGTCATGCCTTCTTCGTAGTAGTCGCCACCGTGGAAGTTCGGGTCTTGTGTAATCACATCGCGGGCCACCACTTCGAAACCGAGCGCCTGGCTAGAGAATCGCGGAGAACTTGCAATGACGATAATGCGCTTTACCTGTTCCGGGTAGTAAATAGCCCATTTCATCGCCTGGAATCCGCCCATGGATCCGCCGATGACGCCGTAGAATTCCTTGATACCAAGACCGTCCGCAAGTTCCTTCTGCGCGTGTACCATGTCGCCAATCGTGATGATGGGGAAGGAACTGCCGTAAGGCTTGCCCGTGCGCGGGTTGATTGTTGCCGGGCCCGTGGTGCCCTTGCATCCGCCAAGAATGTTGCTGCAAACTACAAAGAAACGGTCAGTGTCAATAGCTTTGCCGGGTCCGATGAGTTCGTCCCACCAGCCGGGCTTCTTGTCATTTTCGGTGTACCAGCCGGCGGCGTGCGCATCGGCGGTCAACGGCGAACAAACCCACACGGCGTTATCGCCGGCGTTGTTCAATGTGCCGTAGGTCTCGTAACGGATGGTGAGGGCGGGGAGCGTCTTGCCATTCTCCAGCAAAAATCCCTTATCACCATAATCCTTTTTAAAATCCTTAGGAATAACGGGACCGAATGATTTATGCAAATATTCACTCATATGCATAAAAGATAGTAAAATATTGGGCTATGGGCTATGAGTTTCGGGGTCGCAACCTTCGGTTGCTTTGAGTTTTTTTGAATTAATAGTTTTTAGCTATTAGTAGTTAGAGGGGTGGGTAATGAGTTGAGAACTGTCAAAAAAAATTTATATTCAGTTACATGCAGATTCAATTCAAACATTTCTTTTTTTATGCGGCGCTAATCGCTGCTTTTACTGTTGTTGCTTGTAGCGATGATGGAAATCCAACGAGGCAAGGCGATGAATTGCCGTCTTCAGTTTCGTCATCTTCTGAATCTAAGAAAGAACAGTCTTCTTCTTCGTATTACAAGGAAAATTGGGATTATTTGAATCCTGAAATTGATTATGGCGAAATAGAGGATGCTCGCGATGGCCAAATTTACAAGACTGTGAAAATTGACGACCAAACATGGATGGCCGAAAACTTGAATTATGATGCGGACAACAGTTTTTGTTATAACGATTCAATGAAATATTGCAATAAGTACGGACGTCTATATCCTTGGGGTGTTGCGATGGATAGTGCGGGCAAGTTTAGTTCTAGTGGAAAAGGTTGTGGTGCGGGCAAGTTTTGTACACCGATCTTTCCTGTTCGCGGAGTGTGCCCCAAAGGTTGGCATTTGCCTAGCCGTGTAGAATGGGAGCATCTTTTTAAAGCTTATACAGGTTTTCCGGAGGAAGTTACGGGTGCAAATCTTCTTAGTACGCTTAGAGCGAAGAAAGGGTGGAAATTGAATGGTGAAGATACTTATGGCTTTTCTGCACTTCCTGCCGGTTGGGGCGAGGCCAATTTTTGGGGGTCCTTCTATTTTTGGTGTGGGGGTGAAGAAACTCATTTTTGGAGTTCTAATGAATTCGCTGGGGATGGCGAGTTTTCTGGAAAATGGCTTGCTTATTCCGTTCAGTCCAATGAAGGCGCTTATTATTTGGATTACAACCTAGGCAAGGAGCAGGGATTCAGTGTTCGCTGCTTAAAGGATGAATAGTGGTGCTCTGTGAACAGTGTAGTCGCCCGTTTAGCTCAAAGGGAGCCGAAGGCGACCGACCTCATTGCTCAAAGGGGCGTAGCCCCGACCTCGCAGCTCACCGCTCAATGTAAATTTTTCTCTCGCGTTTTTTGCGTGGGCGTTCCGCGTTTGCACTTTTGTAACTTATTGTCCATCAAATAATTACAGTTTTTAGGGTGCATCGAAAACGAACAAAATCCACATTTTACAATTCGTTTTGCATGGTACAAATGAGACGATTGTGTATGTTTTTTTGAAGTTTTACCCAAATCAAAATATGTTTTCATTATTATATTTCACAAAAATCCCGAGCCGGAGGGCTCACAATTTTAAACTCAAAGGACAAATATGAAACGTCTCTCTCTCTTTGCTATGGCTCTTTTAGTCTCCAGCCTCGTCGCTTGCAATCAGGCTTCCGCTGGTGGTTCGTTCAACCAGCAGGCTCGCTTGGATAGCCTCGAAAAGGATTTCAAGCAGGTCAAGGAAGAATTTGAAATTATCAAGTACGCTCTTGACAAACGCGGCATTTCTCTCGAACAGGCCCGCAAGGAAATGGAAGAGGACAACAAGGTTTGGGATATTCCGGATGAAGACAGCCCGGTCTTTGGCAACACCACGAACCCGAAGCTCACGATTGTGGAATTCACCGAATTCCAGTGCCCGTACTGCTCTCGTATCGCTCCGGTGATGCAGGACCTCAACAAGAAGTATCCGGACCAAATCAAGTTCGTCTATAAGCACTTCCCGCTGAGCTTCCACTCCAACGCCCAGGCCGCAGCTGCTTCTTCTATCGCAGCTCAGAAGCAGGGCAAGTTCTGGGAATACCGCTACGCACTCGCTCCGCATAGCCGCGAACTTTCCGATTCCGTCTATCTCGCTGTCGCTAAGGAAATTGGCCTCAATGTCGAACAGTTCAAGAAGGACATGGTGCTCGACTCTGCCATGAAGGCTCGTATCGACAAGGACTTCCAGTTGGGCGTCAAGGTTGGCGTTCAGGGCACTCCGAACTTCTACATCAACGGCAAGCGTCAGGATCGTTTCAGCCCGGATCTCGTCGAAAAGATGCTGAAGGAAGCCAAGTAAAAATGTTTTCAGGCGTGCACGTTGAAAATCACAGCGTGTACGTTTTTTCTTTTAAAGATTTGTAATTTAAAAATCAAAAAAAACAACAAAAGGATGCACATTATGATTAAGCAA
>JAEEGI010017581.1_pt1 | contig 14639 bp, 10 predicted proteins | sample 8958751 | NCBI WGS metagenome assembly JAEEGI01 (sample SAMN16246545, study PRJNA631951) | gut metagenome | biome: gut microbiome; feature: rumen; material: KS-attached | host: Bos | place: Iran: Karaj | collected 2018-10
GAAAGCATCCAAGATCCTCGGCATCACGCTCACCAAAAGTTCCAAGACCAAGGATGAACAGGGCAAGCCTCTCGTTATGGCCGGGTTCCCTTATCATGCTCTCGACACCTATCTGCCCAAGCTCATCCGTGCAGGTAAACGTGTGGCCATCTGCGACCAATTGGAGGACCCCAAGCTGACCAAGAAGCTGGTGAAACGAGGGATTACCGAGCTGGTGACACCAGGCGTGACTCTCTCAGACACGGTGCTTAACTACAAGGAAAACAATTTCCTCGGCTCAGTCCATTTTGGCAAGGGGGCTTGCGGAGTGTCTTTTTTGGACATCTCCACGGGTGAGTTCCTGACGGCTGAGGGTACCTTTGAGTATGTGGAGAAGCTGATAGCTAATTTCCAGCCCAAGGAGGTGCTTTTCCAGCGTGGGTTGAAGGAACAGTTTGAGCGGGTTTTCGGCAATAAGCTCTGCACGTTTGAATTGGAGGACTGGGTGTTCACCGAGCAGTTTGCACGGGAAAAACTGCTGAAGCATTTCCAGACAAAGAATCTGAAAGGTTTTGGCATTGAGCATCTTCGGAATGGCATAGTGGCTGCTGGGGCCGTGCTGCACTACCTTGATGTCACCCTGCACAGCAACATCCGGCACATCATCCGTATATCCCGCATTGAGGAGGAACGTTATGTTCGTCTGGACAGATATACCATCCGCAACCTTGAGCTCCTTGCCCCCATGCACGAAGGGGGTGTGTCGCTGTTGAATATCATCGACAAGACCATCAGCCCCATGGGAGGACGATTGCTGCGTCGCTGGGTAGCCTTCCCACTGAAGGATGAAAGGGCTATCAATGAGCGGCTTGACATGGTGGACTGCTTCTTCCGTGAGCCCGACCTTCGTGAACTGCTGACAGACAATTTCCGTCAGATGGGAGATTTGGAGCGTATCATCTCAAAAGTAGCTGTGGGACGAGTTTCTCCCCGTGAGATGGTGCAGCTGAAGGTTGCCCTGACAGCCTTGGAGCCTGTGAAGGAGGCATGCAAGCAGTCTGAGAATGCCTATATCAGACATATCGGCGAGGAATTGGACGTCTGTGCCCCCATCCGCAGCAGGATAGCCCGTGAGATTGTCTCCAATCCTCCCTTGGCCACAAACAAGGGGGGAATCATCAGCCGTGGAGTGAATGAGGAACTGGATGAGCTGCGCGACATTGCCTACAGTGGCAAGGACTACCTGCTGAAAATCCAGCAGCGTGAGATTGAGGCCACAGGTATCAGCAGCCTTAAGATAGCCTATAACAATGTGTTTGGCTACTACATCGAGGTGCGCAACACCTACAAGGACATGGTGCCCCCTGAGTGGATCAGGAAGCAGACACTGGTAAATGCCGAACGCTACATCACCCAGGAGCTCAAGGAGTATGAGGAGCGTATCCTGGGGGCTGAGGATAAGATTTTCTCCCTTGAAGCACAACTGTTCAATGAGCTGGTTGCCTCGTTGGGTGAGTACATCCCTGCCATACAGACCGATGCCAATCTGGTGGCTAAGCTGGACTGCCTGCTGTCGTTTGCCCAAGTGGCTCAGGAGAATAGGTATGTGCGGCCCGTCATTGACAACAGCCTGACGTTGGATATCCGTCAGGGACGTCACCCTGTGATAGAGAAACAGATGGCTGTGGGTGAGGAGTATGTGGCTAACGATGTGCTGGTGGACAGTGAGCGGCAGCAGATACTCATCATCACCGGTCCGAACATGGCTGGTAAGTCTGCCCTGCTCCGTCAGACTGCCCTCATCACCCTGTTGGCTCAGATAGGCTGCTTTGTCCCTGCTGAATCGGCACGTATTGGCTTGGTAGATAAGATTTTCACCCGTGTGGGAGCCAGCGACAACATCTCCCTTGGAGAATCTACCTTCATGGTGGAGATGACGGAGGCTGCGGATATTCTGAACAACCTCTCAGAGCGCAGCTTGGTGCTCTTTGATGAGTTGGGCCGTGGCACCAGCACCTATGATGGCATCAGCATTGCCTGGGCTATTGTGGAGTATATCCATGAGAATGCCCGAGGCCATGCACGCACTCTCTTTGCCACCCACTACCACGAACTGAATGAGATGGCCAAGTCGTTCTCTCGGATAAGGAATTACAATGTGGCAGTCAAGGAGATAGACAATAAGGTCATCTTCCTTCGTAAGTTGCAGGAGGGAGGCAGCGAGCACTCGTTTGGTATCCATGTGGCCAGTATGGCTGGTATGCCCAAGAGCATTGTACGTCGTGCTGAGCACATCCTGAAGGAGATGGAGGACAAGTCAGCCCGCGAGGGAGGTATTGCCAAGCCTGTGGAGAACCTGGCTGGTAGCCGTGAGGGATTTCAGATGAGTTTCTTCCAACTCGACGACCCTGTGCTCTGCCAGATACGCGATGAACTCCTCAACCTCGACGTGAATAACCTCACGCCCCTTGAAGCCCTCAACAAGCTCAACGAAATCAAGAAGATTCTGAGGGGGAAGTAGGGTTTACTGTTTCTTTGCTTTTTGTTCCTGAGCCAGTTCCTTGGCTGTCTTAAAGATAGCGGGGTTCTCGGGCTTGTGCTTGTGCACAAAGCTATAGACAAGGAAGAAGACGCCAATGAGGGCGTAGGGGATGCTGAACCATTGTGCCCTGTCGCTGTTGACGCTGGCAGGGTTGCTGAAAAGACGGAAGTTGCCTCCCTTCGTGAACTCTACAAACATTCTGAAAATGAAGATGCAAGCCAGGCAGAAACCAAAGTAGAATCCCGTGCCCACCTTCTGGGGTTGCTTGCGATAGATCCACCAGCCGATGAAGAAGAGCAGCAGATAGGCAATGGCTTCGTAGAGTTGGCTGGGGTGACGGGGGAGGTTGTCCACCTGACTGAACACAAAGCCCCAGTCAGTCCCTGTGGGGACGCCGATGATTTCACTGTTCATCAGGTTACCCAGACGGATGGCACAGCACGTTGTGGGAGTGGCAATGGCAATGGTGTCGAGTACACGCAAAGCACTGATTTTGTATTTCCAGCAGTAGAGCAGCAGGGCAATGGTGAGGCCAAGGGTGCCTCCGTGGGAAGCCAGTCCTGCATAGCCTGTCAGCTTTGCTCCTGAGAATCCCTCGCCCATGAACTTCACCGGCAGCAGCATCTCCACAAAACGGGGGAAGGAGCTGAGGTAGTACGACGACTCGTAGATGAGGCAATGCCCCACACGGGAGCCAATGAGGATGCCCAAAAAGCAGTAGATAAACAGTGGCTCAAACACCGAGTCCTTAATCTTCTGTTCCTTATAGAGCTTCTGCACAACAAAGTAGGCTATCACCAGTCCCACAATCCACAGCAGGGCATAGTAGCGTACAAACCCCAGCTTGATGGGTGGGTTCCAGACAATGTATAGGAGATTATGCATGGCGATTGTTCTTTATAAAAGTCAAATACTGTTTTTCTTAACTCTTAATTCTTAACTCTTAACTCAACACCGTCAGACATTGAAGCGGAAGTGCATGATGTCGCCATCCTGTACCACGTAGTCCTTGCCTTCCACTCCCATCTTACCAGCCTCACGCACAGCGGCTTCTGAGCCATAGTGGATGTAGTCGTCGTACTTGATGACTTCTGCACGGATGAAGCCGCGCTCAAAGTCTGTGTGGATGACTCCGGCACACTGGGGAGCCTTCCAGCCCTTGCGGTAGGTCCAGGCTTTCACCTCCATCTCGCCTGCTGTGATGAATGTCTCAAGGTTAAGCAGCTTGAAGGCTGCCTTGATGAGGCGGTTCACGCCAGATTCCTGAAGACCAACTTCTTCGAGGAACATCTGGCGGTCCTCATAGCTGTCCAGCTCGGCAATATCAGCCTCAGTCTTTGCAGCCAGCACCATCACTTCAGCAGGTTCATTCTTGACAGCCTCACGCACAGCCTCCACATAGGCATTCCCCGTCACAGCACTTCCTTCATCGACGTTGCAGACATAGAGCACTGGCTTGGCAGTCAGCAGGAAAAGGTCGTGGGCTGCACGCTGCTCATCCTTCGAGTCAAAGGTTACTGTGCGGGCACTCTCCCCCTTGATGAGGGCTTCGTGGTACTTCCGGAGCACATCCAGCTGCAGCTTGGCCTGCTTGTCACCCCCAGTGGTGGCCTGCTTCTCTACCTTCTGAATACGCTGTTCAATGGTTTCCAGGTCTTTGATTTGCAACTCAGTGTCAATGATTTCCTTGTCACGCACAGGGTTCACACTGCCGTCAACATGGGTCACATTGTCGTCGTCGAAGCAGCGCAGCACATGGATGATGGCATCGCACTCGCGGATATTGCCCAGGAACTTGTTGCCCAGACCCTCACCCTTTGAAGCGCCTTTCACCAATCCGGCAATGTCCACAATCTCCACCGTAGCAGGCACAATTCGTCCCGGATGTACCAGCTCTGCCAGACGGTTTAGCCTCTCATCGGGCACAGTGATGACGCCCACATTGGGTTCGATGGTGCAGAAGGGGAAATTGGCTGCCTGCGCCTTAGCGCTTGAAAGACAGTTGAACAGGGTTGACTTGCCCACATTGGGCAGTCCTACAATGCCGCATTGGAGTGCCATATTGATGATTTACTATTTGACGATTTACTATTTACGATTTGCAAAGATAGGGTGAGCCGAGCGAAAAAGCAAATAAATCCTCAAAATTCTCTCCCTCCCATTGCTCCCATTGTTCTCATAGCTCCCATCCTTCCCACAAAAAAACCACCCCCCGAAAACACATCTGTCTCCAGGGGGCTGTTCAAGGGAGGTAATATTCCTCTCCCGCTGTTACTTGATTTCAATCACTCTGTGGAGCTTCTCAGGAGCCACGGGAGCCTTCTTGGGCAGGGTGACGGTGAGGACACCATCGCTCATCGAGGCATTTATGGCCTCCACGTCAGCATCGTCAGGCACAGTGAAACGCTGCTCAAAGCGGTTGTAGTAGAACTCACGGCGCAGATAGCCCTTGTCAGCCTTCTTCTCGCACTTGTCTGCCTCCTTCTTGTCACATTTCTCCTTCTCGGCCTTGATGACCAGGGTGTCGTTGTCCTCCATGTGGAGGTTGATGTGCTCCTTCGTCATGCCCGGCACAGCCAGTTCCAGCTTGTACTCCTTGTCGTTCTCACTCACATTCACCTTGGGGATGAAGTCGCCATAGCAAGGTGTCTCGGTGGTGGGCCACATGTTGTTGAACCAATCGTTCAGGATGCTCGGCATCCATTCGTCTCTGTAATTGTAACCGCAGCGCGGTGATTTAGCTAAAAGTGTCATAGTTGTACTTTTTTATAGGTTAAACATTTATTCTTTTTCTTGGGGGCTCGGGGGATGTCCTTTCGTTCATCTCTTTTCCGAACCTCGTTCACCCCCTATAGTGCAATCTCCGCACCACAGCCCCATGCTGTCAGTTGTTTTTAACACCGTGCAAACTTTGTTTACACTCCCCCACCCTTTTTTAACGCTTCGCCCCGTTTCTCCCCAACAACGGCTGACAAAACGTCATGTTTTTCAGCCCGATACACTGCAATTTTGTCAGTTCACACCCCTCCTCCTTCCAAAAAAGCCGAGGGGATACAGAAAAAAATCATCATCGTCTTGTAGAAAACCAAAAAACACGTTACATTTGCAGCGTGTTCTTCGGAACGCAAACAATTAACTTATAAGAAGATGAAAAAGAACTTTTCCTTTGTTTTTCTGCTTGCCACAGCAGCGGTATGTTTCTTCACCTCCTGCCAAAAGGACCTCGATGGGCAGACAGGTAAGCCGGTTGTTATAAACGAAGATGGCACTACTTCAAACGGAAGCCGGTTTGTGGGAATTGACGACAAGAATTTCTATCTCGACTACATCAAATACACCGTTGAGGAAGGGCATTTGGTTGTTTCGGGGTACGACAGAACGGGTTTCAGTGGCGTGGCAAACATTGTTCCTGCCATCACCTACAAAGGAAATGCTTACGAAGTGCTTGAATTCGGCTATGGAGCTTTCATGAACTCAACCAGCCTTACCTCCGTTACTATCCCAAACAGAGTGCTCCTCATTGGCGGTTATGCCTTCTTTGGCTGCACAGGCTTAACCTCCATCAACATCCCTAATAGCGTGACTGCCATTGGTTTGCATGCTTTCTACAATTGCACTGGTCTTACCTCCCTCACCATCCCCCAAAGCGTGACCACCATCAGGACAGAAGCTTTCCGAGGTTGCAGCGGCCTGACCTCTATTCATTGTAAAAGCACGGCACCCCCATCCTGCTCAAATAGTTCGTTTGATGATGTCACATATAAAAAAGCCGTGCTGTATTTTCCTAAAGGAAGCCTGAGTGAGTACAACTCGGCAAACGGGTGGAAAAATTTCGTCCATATCCAAGAAAAATAAGCGCTTTTCTCCTCTGCTTGGTATCAAGAAAGGCCCTTCTGAAATCTTAGAAGGGCTTTTTCTTATTGTACCAAACCCGTTGGGACAGGTGTCCTAACCCGTTGGGACACCTTACCTAACCCGTTAGGACACGTGTCCTAACGGCTTTGGGAGATAACAGCTGTTGCTTTTCGGCCTAATTTTCTAATAGTTTAGGACGAAATGCCAAAGGGGAATGATGTTGAGCATGGCTCGGCTGATTTTATGAAATAGGTGCGGTATCAGAAAGCGTAATTTGAAACGGTGTTATCACAGGGGTTTTTGTCGTGCACTCATCCCATTCTTTCGCACGCAGCAACAAAATTCGCACGAAAAAATTGCATTTTTCGAGTGATGTTACACGTAAATTGTGCAGAAATGGCTATCTTCGCAGCGAAAAACTGTAATTCCTCATACTAAATTCTGTAAATCCTCATTCAATGAAAAAGCTCCTCTACCCTACCCTGATGGTTGTGGCGGTCATGGTCCTCTCGTGCAAGGACGACAGCAGCGCTGATACCAAAGCATTCACCCCCGTCAGCTTCTCGGAAGTCACCATCAACGACAGCTTCTGGGCCCCGCGTCTCAGGAAGCACAAGGAGGCCACCATCCCTGTCTGCATCGACCAGATTGAAAATCAGACTGGCCGCATGCGCAACTTTGAGCATGCAGCCCTGCGTCAGGGGGAGCACAGTGGTATCTTCTTTGACGACAGCGATGTCTATAAGGCTCTGGAGGGGATGGCTTACAGCCTGCAGAACAACCCCGACCCTCAGCTGGAGGCAAAGTGCGATGAGTGGATTGACAAGTTTGCTGCTGCCCAGCTGGAGGACGGCTACCTCAACACCTTCTACACCCTGACAGGGCTTGACCAGCGCTGGAAGAACATGGACCGCCATGAGATGTACTGTGCCGGCCACATGATAGAGGCTGCCGTGGCTTACTACAAGGTGACGGGTAAGAGGAAGCTGGTGGACGTGTGTGAAAGGTTTGTGCAGCACATGATGAGTGTCTTCGGTCCTGAAGGCCGTCATTGGGTGCCAGGGCATGAGGAGATTGAGCTGGCTCTCGTAAAACTCTATGAGATAACCGATAAGCAGGAGTATCTTGACTTTGCGGCGTGGCTTCTTGAGGAGCGTGGACATGGCTATGGCAGTTATGGAAACAATCATCCTTGGCCTGCCCATTACTATCAGGACGAGGTGCCTGTGAGTGAGCTGGAGAAGATTTCAGGGCATGCCGTGCGCTCCATGTATCTGTTCTGTGGAATGGCTGATGTGGCAGCCTACACGGGCAATACAGCCTACAGGGAGGCACTGGACCGCGTGTGGGACGATGTGGTGCTCAGGAATATGTACATCACAGGGGGCATTGGCCAATCGGCTTCCAATGAGGGCTTTACCACCGACTACAGCCTTCCCAACAAGTCGGCTTACTGCGAGACGTGTGCCTCGGTGGGCATGGTGCTCTGGAACTGGCGAATGAACCAGTTTACAGGGGATTCAAGGTATGTCGATGTGCTTGAGCGCAGCCTCTACAATGGTGCCCTGGCTGGCATCTCGCTCAGTGGCGACAGGTTTTTCTACGTCAATCCCCTGGAGAGCGATGGGGGACATCATCGTCAGGCTTGGTATGGCTGTGCCTGCTGCCCCAGTCAGATTTGCCGCTTCCTCCCCTCCATCGGCAACTACATCTATGGCCTTTCGGACGATGCCCTTTGGGTGAATCTCTTCATCGGAAACTCCTCCAAGTACATGACTATCAAGACAGAATATCCCTGGGATGGACATGTGGAGCTGACAGTGGGGAACCTGGATAAGAAGGAAATCCGCATCCGTATCCCTGACTGGTCGGAGATGAATGCCAGGGAAAGTCATGGTAGTGTTTACAGCTACACCTTTGAATCGCTCTCACGGCCAGTCAAGACCAAGACAGTGGATGGCTATCTGTGTGTCAGCCCCCTAAAGGGACGTTGGAAGAAGGGCGACAGACTGGTGTTTGATGTGGATATGCCTGTGGTGGCCGTGGCTGCCGACCCCCGTGTGAAGGAGGATGAGGGAATGCGTGCCGTACAGTGTGGCCCCATTGTGTATTGCATGGAGAAGATTGACAATAATGCCCTCTATGACAATGCCTTGCTGACGGCAGACACAGAGTTCCGCAAGGCCAAGGACCCCTATCTGCTGGGGGGTGTTCAGATGGTGTTTGCCTCCAATCCTACGGGCAACTACACGTTCATTCCCTACTATGCGTGGGACAACCGTGCCCCCTCCCCCATGCGAGTGTGGGTGCCGTATGAGGAGTAAAGCCTCAGTGGGGTTAGTCAAAGAGAAGATCAGTGAGCCTCTAACCAATTCTTGCCCCAGCCACAGTCGGCTGTGAGGGGCACACGCAGGTGTACGGCATTCTCCATAGCCTCGATGACAATCTGCTGCACACGCTCTTTCTCCTCAGGGAAGACGCTGAAGTTCAGTTCGTCGTGCACTTGCAGAATCATCTTTGAACGGATGCCCTCAGCCTGGAATCGCTCATAGATTTTGTTCATGGCCACCTTGATGATGTCGGCTGCCGAGCCCTGTATGGGGGCGTTGATGGCATTCCGCTCAGCATAGCCGCGCACATTGGCATTGTGGCTGTTGATGTCGGGGAGGTAGCGCTTGCGGTGGAAGAGGGTTTCCACATAGCCCTTCTCGCGAGCCAGGGCGATGCTCTCATCCATATAGCGGCGCACATCGGGGTAGGTGATGAAGTAGTTGTCAATAAGTTCCTTGGCTTCTCCCCTACTCACTCCCATGCGTTCTGCCAGCCCAAACACGCTGATGCCGTAGATGATGCCGAAGTTGGCAGTCTTGGCTTTGGAACGTTCTTCACGGGTGACCTCTCCAAGGGGTTTCTTGAAGACTTTGGCTGCTGTGGCAGCGTGGATGTCCTCTCCCTCAAGGAAGGCTTCGATGAGGTTCTTGTCGCCACTCAGATGGGCCATGATGCGCAGTTCAATCTGGCTGTAGTCGGCTGAGAAGAACAGGCAGCCCTCGTCGGGAATGAAGGCTTTGCGTATTTCCTTGCCATCATCGTCGCGCACAGGGATGTTCTGGAGGTTGGGGTTGCTTGAACTCAGTCGTCCTGTGGCTGTAACCGTCTGATTGAATGACGTGTGGATGTGTCCTGTGCGTGGATTGATAAGAGCCGGCAGGGGTTCCACATAGGTGCCGATGAGTTTCTTCAGGCCACGATGGGCAAGGATTTTCTCCACAATGGGATGCCGGCTGCGGAGGCTTTCCAACACCTCTTCGGTGGTGACATACTGCCCCGTCTTGGTCTTTTTGGGCTTCTCCATGATCTTCATCCGCTCAAACAACACTTCGCCCACTTGCTTGGGCGAGGCTATATTGAAGTCCATGCCTGCCAGCGAGTGAATCTCATCCTCCAGCTGCAGCATACGTTCTGTGAAGTGGCGTGAGGTCTCCTTCAGGGCCTCCGTATCCACGCGGGCACCATTCCTCTCCATGGTGGCCAGCACGCGCACCAGGGGCATCTCAACGGTGTAAAACAGCTCTTCCACGCCCTGCTTCTTCAGTTCTTTTTCAAGGACGTGCTTCAGCTTGAGGGTGACGTCGGCATCCTCGCAGGCATAGTCGCAGATGAGGGCAGGGGAGAGGTCGCGCATGTTCAGCTGCCCCTTTCCGCGTTCGCCAATCAGTTCCTCGATGTGGATGGTGCGGTAGTTCAGATAGACCTCGGCTAGGAAGTCCATGTTGTGTCGCAGCTCGGGCTGCAGGAGATAGTGGGCAATCATGGTGTCGAAGAGAGGGCCACAGATTTCCACGCCGTAGTTTTGCATGACCATGTAGTCGTACTTGATGTTTTGCCCGATCTTCAAGGTGTGCGGATGATGGAGTAGGGGAGCAAACTCGTTCACCACAGCCTGGGCTTCTGCCTCATCAGCGGGCACGGGAACATACCAAGCCTCGTCTTCCTCCTTGCAGAAGCTCATACCCACCAGATGGGCATCAATGGCGTTCACGCTGTCGGTTTCTGTGTCAAATGCAAAGGAATCTACACTACTGAAAAGTTGCAAAATTTCAGCTCTTTTCTCCTTTGTATCAGCAAGATGATAGCTGTGTTTCCGCGATTCTAACCCGCTGAGATTCGAAAAAAAACCATCACTCGTCCCTGTGCCCGTGATTTTTGAAGCCTCAGAGGGCATTTCCGGGGTTTTTGCAGGGACAGCGCCGAACAAATCTCCTTGGATGGGACCTTGGGCTGAAGGGGAAGTGGGGGTCTGTGCGTCGAAAAGAGAAGGCTGTTTTTGTCCCCGATGTTTCTCTTCGCTGTGGCTTCCTTCCATCCGACTTAAGAAACTGCGGAACTCCAGCTCGGTGAAAATCTCTCTCAGTTTGTCGTTGTCGGGCTCCTCTTTTTTCAGCTCTTCGAGGTTGAGTTCGATGGGGACATCTCTGTTGATGGTGGCTAAGAAGCGGCTCAATCTTATCTGCTCGACATTGCCTTCGACCTTCTCCTTGAGGGCTCCCTTCAGCTCGCCGGTTCTACTCAAAAGTCCTTCGATGCTTCCGAATTCCTCTATCAGTTTCTTTGCTGTCTTTTCGCCCACTCCAGGGCAGCCGGGGATGTTGTCAGAGGAATCACCCATCAGTCCCAGCAAGTCGATCATCTGAGTAGGGTAGGAGAGACCGTACTTTTCGCACACCTTCTCGGGGGTGAGGATTTCCTCCGCCTTGTCACCCAGTTTGGGGCGGTAGATGTTTACCCGCTCTGTCACCAGCTGGGCGTAGTCCTTGTCGGGGGTCATCATGTAGCAAAAAACGCCCTTTTCATCGGCTTTTCTCGACAATGTACCTATCACATCATCGGCTTCAAAGCCTGCCACTTCAAGGATGGGGATGCGGTAGGCCCGTATGATTTCCTTGATGTAGGGCACAGCCTTCCGGATGTCCTCTGGGGTCTCCTCGCGCTGGGCTTTGTAAGAGGGAAAGATTTCGTGGCGGAAGGTCTTTCCTGCAGGGTCAAAGGCTATCCCGATGTGGGTGGGATTCTCCTTTTTCAGCACCTCATCCAAGGTGTTTACAAAGCCGTAGATGGCTGAAGTGTTCATTCCCTTGGAGTTATATCTTGGCGAACGAATCATTGCATAGTAGGCGCGGAAAATCAGCGCGTAGGCATCAAGCAAAAACAGTTTGTCCATAATTGAAGAATTTTGCGGTAAAATTACGAAATAATTATTATATCTCCCAATTAATTGTTATTTTTGCACCTCAAAAATGCGCGATGAACCCATTAGATGTCATAATCAGACCTGTCGAGCAGGAGTATCATCACTTCCAGTCGCTCTATGACAATTTTACTGTAACCGACAATCCTCTGCTGCGTGAGGTACTGAATCATATTGTCCAAAAAAAGGGCAAGCAGATGCGCCCTATTTTGGCCCTGCTATTTGCCAAATTGTTCGGTGAAATCGGCGATTCTACCTATAATTCTTCCCTTTCGCTGGAGCTCCTCCACACAGCCAGCCTGGTGCACGACGATGTGATTGATGAGAGCGATAAACGCCGTGGACAACCTTCGGTCAATGCTTCGTTTGGGAACAAGGTGGCTGTCCTTTCGGGGGATTATCTGTTGTCTATCAGCATGCTGTATATGGCCCGCACCAACAATGTGGAGATGGCAAGGGTGGTCAGCAAACTGGCTCAGACACTCTCTGATGGCGAGCTCTTCCAGTTGTTTGAAAGCCGCGAAAATGTGGTTTCCGAGGATGTCTATTTCCTTATTATTAAGAAGAAAACAGCGGCTCTCTTCTCAGCCTGCACGCGGTTGGGGGCTTTGTCTGTCAATGCTTCTCCCGAAGATGTGGAAAGAGCTGCAAAAATAGGCGAATTCATCGGCGTTTGTTTCCAAATCAAGGATGATATTTTCGATTATTTCGAGTCAGCAACCTTGGGCAAACCCACGGGTAGTGACATGCGAGAGGGAAAGCTCACGCTGCCCATCATCTATACTGTGCGTAACTTTGGTACGGATGACATACATCGGAAGATTGAGCAGCTGAAGGCGGGCTCATTGTCTGATAATGAGATTCATGAGCTGATAGAATTTGCCAAGTCACATGGCGGTATAGCCTATGCCGAAAGCGTCATGAGGTCTTATCGTGAAAAGGTCTTAGCCTTGTTGGCAGAGTACGATAACAAGGAGATTGTCAGTGCCATCATAGCCTATCTTGACTATGTCATAGGCCGCGAGAAATAAAGGCCTTTTCCTTCCCGCAGAAGGGCCTTTCGGCAAATTAGAAGGCCCTTTCCACCGCTCAGAAGGCCCTTTTAGCACTCTAGATGAGCCCACAAAAAAACGGAGAGTATTACTACCCTCCGCTTTCTTTTTGTCAGTTCGAATCAGAAGAATTTGACGTTTTCACCGAGGATTTCTGACAGTAGCAGGTTGGCCAGACGGCTTGTTCCTAAGCGGAAGAACTGGTTGTTGAGCCATTCCTCGCCCAGAATTTCCTTGACAATGGTGTAATAGACCACTGCATCGCGCACACAGTTGATGCCTCCTGCGGGCTTAAAGCCTACTTTCCTGCCTGTCTGAGCATAGTATTCTTTGATAGCCTGACACATCACATAGGCTGCTTCAGGAGTGGCTGCAGGCTCTTGTTTGCCGGTGGAAGTCTTAATGAAATCGGCTCCGCTGTACATGGAGAGTAGGGAAGCCTTCTTGATGTTAGCGCAGCTGCCCAGGGCACCCGTTTCAAGGATGACTTTCATGTGGTGTTCGCCACAAGTTTCCTTTAATTCCTCGATTTCATCGCACATTCCTTCGTAGTCACCACTCAGGAATTTGCCCACGCTGATGACAATGTCGATTTCAGTAGCACCGTCCTTGAGAGCCAAGGCTGTCTCAGCCACCTTGATTTCAGGGAAGGTCTGAGAGGAAGGAAATCCAGCTGACACGCAGGCAATACCCACTTCTTCCACTTCAAGCGACTGGCTGACAATCTGTGCAAAACAGGGATAGACACAAATGGCGGCAACAGGCTTCAGGTCAGGGTATTTGTCCTCAAACTCGTTGACTTTTTCCGTGAATTTCAGCACGCTTTCCTCGCTGTCGGTGGTTTTCAACGTGGTGAGGTCAATGCAGTTGAAGAGCAGTTTCTTTACTTCGAGGGTGTCGTTCTGCGGCACTTTCTCTGCAATCAGTTTGGCTATCGCAGCCTTCACATCCTCGTCCTTGAGGCTTGTGTTGTAGCGGGCAAGCATCTCTTCGTACTTTCCGTTTTCGGCGTACGCCTGGGTGGTTTCTTTTTCCATAATTGTTTCGTTTATTTTAATTTAGGGTTGTTGATATGTCTTTCTTTATCTCTATTTGTTTTTTTCTCCAAATTCTTCTGAAAAGCCTCTGTCAGATTCACTCCCGTTTGGTTGGCAAGACAGATGAGTACCCATAATATATCTGCCATTTCATCGGATAAATTATCACTCTCGCCTGGCTTGAAACTTTGGTCCCCGTATTTCCGTGCCATTACCCTGGCTAACTCTCCAACTTCTTCTGTCAAAACAGTCATGTTGGTAAGTTCACTGAAGTATCTCACGCCGTATTTGTGAATCCATTCGTCGACTAATTGCTGTGCTTTTTGTATGCTTATCTCTTCCATTTAAATGGTCATTAAAAAGATGACGGCTAAAATGCCAACTAATATACTGATTAAAACCAATTTAATCTTATTTTCCCGCCAATGAAACAGTAGGTAAACCAATAATACTATTGAAAGTATTGCAGAAAGGTAAATAACGATATCCCAGTGCATTAATCTTCCGATGATCAGCATCAGGATGATGATGAAATTAATGTATTCGATGTACTTTTTCATTTTCTTATTCCTTATGTTTTGAATCCATACAGATTGTTACTGGCCCATCGTTGATCAGTTCAACTTGCATCATAGCTCCAAATTCTCCTGTTCCAACTTCTTTACCGAGCGCAGTGGAGAGAGCTTTACAAAAGTATTCATAAAGTGGAATAGCTATGTCATGCTTCGCTGCTTTAATATACGATGGTCTATTGCCTTTCTTATAGGAAGCATGCAAGGTAAACTGACTGATAACCAATATATTACCATCAATTTCCTGAAGAGACTTATTCATTATTCCTTGTTCGTCATCGAAGACGCGCAGGTTGACCACTTTTTTGCAAAGCCAGTCTGCATCTTCTTGTGTATCCTGCTCTTCTATTCCTA
>JAEEGI010017586.1_pt1 | contig 14636 bp, 10 predicted proteins | sample 8958751 | NCBI WGS metagenome assembly JAEEGI01 (sample SAMN16246545, study PRJNA631951) | gut metagenome | biome: gut microbiome; feature: rumen; material: KS-attached | host: Bos | place: Iran: Karaj | collected 2018-10
TGTTTTGGAATTGAAATGGATCTGGCTCATCTTCTTCCGGTCGAAGAGCAGGAACTGAAGGAGTGCGTCGAATTCTTTACTGCTCACCGCAAAACTTTTCAGTTCGGTACATATCGGCGGAACAAAGCGGAAGATGGAGCTGTTTCCTGGCAGGTAACAGGGAAGGATGAGACAATAGCAGCACTTTTCCACCGCCTCATTCATGCTGGCCCGGGTTATGAATGGCTGTATGTATCAGGGCTGGAAGACACAACAGCCTATACGGTGCAGAGCCGGCAGCAGGCACTGCGGGTTGGGCAATTCGGAGCGCTTGTAAAACATATTACCCCTGTGGAACTGAAACCAAACGGTATGGTGCTCCATGCGGCGGATAAGTACTATCGCATGAACGATGCAGTGGAATCATTCAACTGCTCGGGTGCTGCTCTTGGGGCGGGAATTCCGCTTGCACCGCGTTTCGCCGGAACCGGTTACCGGGAGGATATTCGTATCCAGGGTGATTTTCTGTCAAATATTTATATTATTCAAAGACAAACAGAGGAGAATAATGTATGAAAACCGCCATTCTGTTCTATTCCAAACACCACGGTAATACGCGCAAGCTGGTCGATGCCATCAAGGCTGCTGATGATTCTGTTACTCTGATTGATATTACAAATTCAGACAGTCCTGATCTCTCGGACTTTGATCTGATCGGTATAGCCTCCGGTATCTATGCGGCAAACTTTTCAGATGAAATTCGGAGTTATACGGAAAGATATCTGCCAAACGGGAAAAAGGTCTTTTTCCTCTTTACCAGCAGTATGAATCTGCCATCTTTCACAAAAAGCATTCGTAAGATTACCGATGCCAAAATGGCAAATGTTGTCGGACAGTACGGCTGTACGGGATATGATACCTTCGGACCTTTTAAGCTGATTGGTGGAGTGGCAAAAGGGCATCCGGATGCAGCAGAACTTGCCGGTGCCGTCAGTTTTTACCGTGATCTGCTTACACAATTAAGCTGACATTGAAACAAATAGTAAGAGGATTCTGCTATGGGGTTGTTTGACAAAAAAACCTGTGATATTTGCGGCAATAAAATCGGCCTGCTCGGCAACCGGAAGCTGGATGATGGAAACCTGTGTAAAGACTGTGCTGCAAAGCTTTCCCCCTGGTTTTCAGAGCGCAGACACAGTACGGTTTTCCAGATCAGAGAACAGCTGGCTTATCGTGAAGCCAACAGGGAAAAAGTGAATTGCTTTCACTGTACAAGAACCTTTGGTTCCTGGACTAAGGTTATGCTTGATGAAGACAGCAGGCTTTTTATGGTAACACGTGCCAGGGATGTGAAGGAAGCAAATCCGGATGTTCTGCGATTCGAAGATGTTATCGGCTTTGAAATCAAACCGGAAGAAAAGAAAAAGGAAATCAGACACAAAGACGAGGAAGGAAAAGAGATCTCTTACGAACCAAAGCGTTACGAGTACAGCTATGATATTAAATGCCGGATCTATGTTAATAATCCGTACTTCTCTGAGATCGAATTCCGGATGAATGAATGGAGTATTGAACTCGGCGAGCCTGCCTTTTCCCTGACGGGCAGGCAGCTTCCGCCAAAGCCGGAGCTGAATGTTGAATACCGGCAGATTATGAAAAGTGCCGAGGAGCTGAAAACGATTCTCCTTGACCGAAGGATAACCGAAGGAGTAAATACAGGTAAACAACCGGTTCTTTGCCATGCCTGCGGTGCTCTGGCTATTCCGGATGCAAACGGATGCTGTGAATACTGTGGAACCCGAATCCTTTAATATTTGACTGTAATATACTGCATCCCCGCTCACCTGGGCTGAGCGGGGATGCAGTTATGTTATAGTTTTGCGGTTCTTTTCTATTCAGAGATGAAAATGTCTTCTTATACTTTTTCTTTGTGCCTGGCTTTTACCTGCTCGGCAATTTCGCTTACACGTTCATCTGTCAGCACGAATCTCTTACGGAAGTATAAAATGGCGATGGTAAGGCCGATTACCGGGATGATGGTCATAGTCATACGCAGGCCTACACGAGAACTCTGAGAAACATTGAGCGACCAGTCTACAAGCTTATCCGCTTCTGAGACTTCCGTACCGGCCTGAAGATGATTCAGACTCAGACATATGGAGGCGACGAGTGCTGCCACACCGGAAGCCAGTTTTACGACAAAAGTCTGCATAGAGAAAATGACACTTTCATCACGGCGGTTATTCTTCAGTTCACCGTAATCAACTGTGTTTGCAAGAAATACGGTGGTGATAACCGTCAGCATGCCGTTTGCTGCAAAGATAAAGAAAGCGGGGATAAAGAGGAGAAAGACGCTGCTCATATTTGTAAAAGCCAACACCAGCAGCACCGCATAACCGGCAATTGCCATGGCAAGGCAAATGTAAAAGATTTGCAGGCTGGTGAATTTCTTGCGAAGCAGAGGATAGAAGGCCATCATAGAGAGCACCTGGATAGCGCCACCAAACATGTTGAAAAGAACATAAGCATCATTCCATCCTGTGGTGCCAAAGTCATATTTAAAGAAATAGATTACCAGGTTCGAAGTGATATAGATTGAACAGTTGATCAGCACTATGGCAATGGTCACTGTCATGGCCTGGTCATTCTGAATAAGAGCCTTGAACATCTGGCTGACGGAAACTGTCTCCATCTTTGCGGTTGATTTTTCTTTGACATTGATGCATGTCAGAATTGTAAACAGTATGAAAAGAACAGCAATAATAATGGAGAAGTATTTGAAACCCACGATTTCGATCATTTTAGCACCGGCATCAGAACCTGCAAACATATTGCCGAGCATTGGAACAAGCATCATGGTAAAGACAGTAACAAGAGCACTTCCAACACCTGCACTTGTACGGGCAATGGTAGTAAGGTTTTCGCGTTCGCGGCCTCCCTGGGTAAAAGCGGGAATCATCGACCAATAGGGAATGTCCATCATAGTATAAGTGACGCCCCATAGGATATAAGTTGCTGCAGCATAAGCGACCAGCCCTTTTGCATCAAGAGCAGGAGGAGCAGAAAACATCAGCACCAGCACAACTGCATTTGTCAGCGTACCGATGAGTAACCACGGACGAAATTTACCCCAACGGGTTTTCGTTTTGGCGACAATAACGCCCATGATCGGATCATTAAACGCATCAAATACACGGGCAACCATCAGAATGATACCCATGGCAACAGCGTTTACACCCAAAAGATCCTGAAAATAGTACAGTACATAGCTTGCTGAGAGCATATATACCATGTCTTTTCCTACTGCACCCAGTGCATAGGATATTTTTGATTTTGGAGGAAGAGATTGCGTTTGTTCCATGAAAGGACCTCACTTTCTGTCTCTCTGTGCGAGAGTTTCGCATATTCTGTTATATTCATCCTCATCCAGCCGATAGTGTTTCATATACAGTCTGTAGGAGATAAACATACAAAGAAGAGGGAGAATTGTCAGTACGAGAAGAAGGCCGATTTTCTGCCCGTTGCCGACGTTGGCGATTACACCGTTGATGTTTGCCAGCTTTTCGCTTTCTGTGATAATGCCGAGAGAAGTCTGCTGCTCAAAATCGGAAATCTGCTGGGTGTAACCGGTAACACCGCAAATCAGATATGCAATATAGTTGATGGCAATGACGACTGCGCTTCCGAGCTTGGTAATCAGCGGCCTGACAGAAGCAACGAGAGCTTCCTCACGATCTCCGTGTAAATACTCATTGTATTCCACTGTGTTTATGATGGAGATCATCATGATCAGATAGTAAGCATAGTTGCCGAAATTTGCAGCCATATAGGCAAAGGTCATAATCCAGCACTTCAGTGCAGGATTAAAGGAAGGCATCAGCAAACCGATCAGGAGCATACCGCCATAACCGGCGAGTGCGACATAGAGCATTTTCTTCATGAAAGCTTTGCGTGTAGTCCTGCTGGCGATTCTGGGATAGATGACCATCAGGACGGCAGTGGCTGCCAGCCCGAAAGTCGAGAAGTTTGAGTAGAAACCACCTTCATATCCGAGGTCAAAGTAGATGTAAGTAGAACCCAGCCCGCCTAAAACCATGTCATTGCCGATCTGCTGAAAAAGGAAAATCAATGCAATCCAGAGAAGCTGGTCATTTCCTTTGAAGACATTGATGATTTTTCTGAAGCTGAAAGGTTCAACAGGAGCTGTGTTTTCTTCACGTCGTTCATGAACACCGAAAATGGTGAAGCAGAGAAAGGCAGGTGCCAGAATACAAATCACCAGAGCAACACGGCCATAGGCAAAGGCTGTGTTGCCTCCTATGGTCATGCTGCCGGTTGTCAGCATGGGAATGAAAAAGCCTGCTATTGTTCCGCCTATACCGGCAAATAGATTTGTCCTGGCAGTGATCTGATCTCGAACATGCGCATCTGTGCCGAGAGCAGGAACCATGCCCCAGAAAGAAATATCGTGCATTGTATAGGTGATGCTGTAAAGGAAATAAATAAGCGCAAAAAACCAGACAAAACTCCATCCGGTCAGCCTTGTGTTGAATACAGCATATACCACAAGGGAAGTCGAGAGAATTCCGATTACCAGCCAGGGTTTATACTTCCCCCAGCGGGTTCTGGTACGTTCGATAATGTTCCCCATGATTGGATCATTGAGCGCATCAAAGACACGGGCACCAATCATGATCGCGGATACGGCACCGAGCTGGGCGGCTGAGAGCCCGCGCGTGAACAGAATAAAAGTAAAAATAAAGTTTGTAAAGAGATTATAAATCATATCCCTGCCGACCGTACCGAGAGGGAACATGAGAAGATTTCGCTTCAGAGTTTTCGGATCCTCCATTGCTGCTGTCCTTTCTGAAGAAAAATAGAAAAACGCACTGATCAGAAGATCTGTGAAAAAGATTGTATTCAATTTATTCTAGCATATCTTTCTGTTTGCAACAAGATGAAAAAAACTAATTCTTTCACAATTTATTCATTTGCATTCCGGAGCAATGTATACTATAATACGCGCGCAATGAGAAATGAAATTCGTTCTGAAAAACCGAATAAAAAGAGTCTCCGCCTGCCGCACGCAGGCATGCGTATGATCAAGACGGCAGTTGCTGTGTTTATCTGCCTTTTGATCTATTCTCTTCGCGGGTATGAAATAGGAAGCGGCATGTCTGAAGCGGCAGTTACGGCGATTGTCTGCATGCAGCCTTTTGTACAGGATACAAAAGAATATGCACTTAACCGCTTGAGTGCTTCTCTGATCGGATCCGTATGGGCCCTGCTGATGCTGCTTTTCCTGATGGATTTTCCTGTTTTCAGTGATAATCAGATTGTACTATACGCAGTTATGGCTTTCGGTGTACTGGCGGCGCTTTATACTGCAGTGCTTTTCCGCGCTTCAGATGCTGCGGGGCTTGCAGCGATTATCTATATCAGTATTATAGTCGGCTATCCGAATATTGAGCAGCCACTGTACAGTGCTCTGATCAGAATGCTGGATATCCATATCGGGCTGGCGGTGGCTGTGCTTGTTAATATAATTCATCTGCCGCGCAGAAAAAACAGAGACAGTGTTTTCTTTGTGCGGACAAAGGATCTGGTGCCGGACCGTTTTTCTACCATCCCGCCAGCTGTGCTGTTTCATTTGAATTCCCTGATTAACGACGGCGCAAAAATCTGTATGATGTCTGAACATGCACCGGCATTTCTCACTTTGCAGATGAGCGCTGCAAAAGTATCCGCACCGCAGATTGTGATGGACGGTGCAGCCATCTATGATGCGCTGGAAAATGAATTTCTCTATATTGAAACAATTCCAGTAGAGCATTCGCTCCAGCTGAAAAAACGCCTGGAAGCTATCGGCTGCAGCTATTTTGTTTACACGATACACAAAAACAAGACTTGTATTTTTCATCACGGCAGATTCACGGAACAGGAACAGGCTGTTTATGATCATATGCGATCTTCTCCTTACCGCAGCTATCTGGAGGGCGAGATATACGAAGAAGAGGAGATTGTTTACTATAAGCTGATTGCAGCTGACGGAGTGATTGCCGGACTGGAAGCTGCTTTGGGAGACGTCTTGACTGATGGGCATTTCCGCAGTGTAATCCGACCACAGGCAGGAGAACCGGGAATCAGCGCTCTCTATATTTATTCGGCAGAAGCAACAAATGAACACGCGGAAAAAGTGATGATGTGGATACTCTGCACGGAAAACGAAACACTGAAACCAGTGGAAGTGTTTGCTGACAGACCGTACCATTCTGAGTCAGATGCCATGCGTCTGCTCAGAAAGCTTGGCAATGCCTATGAACCGATAGGTTTTCCAAAAAAAGAAAATAAAGTCAATGAAAAAAAGCCGCTCCGGACACTGTAACGTCCTGACGGCTTTTTTACGCAGATTTTCAGTTGCAGTTTTTCCTGTTTTATGTTAACCTTTAGGCAGCTTTCAGGAAAGAAGTGAGGACGTTGCGCTTTATCGGGCGGCTGATAAAAAGAATCATCGGGTTTGCATTTCTGCTTTTCTGTATTTTTGCCCTTCTGTATCTTGTCCCGCTGACGGAAAAAGCAGATTCAAACGGCATGGCAATGGATGCGGAATGGATGAGTAAGATACCGGATCATATTCCGCTGAATGAAATAACACTTGCCGGTACACATGCAAGTGCCACACAGTTTACACAGTTTCCGTTTTTGTTCCGCTGTCAGGCTATGAATGTGGAAGCGCAGCTGAATGCAGGGTTCCGTTTTCTTGATATCGGGGTTGCAGTGGAAAGCGCGGACGGAGGCAGGCGGCTTAAGCTGATGACAGGTTTTATAGATTGCCTGACAGGGGCAATGCCTGATTCTTCAAAACTGTATCTTGACGGCGTATTGACACAATGTTTTTCTTTCCTTCGCAAACATCCGACGGAAACAGTGATTATTGCCATCTCTCAGCAGCACGGAAAAGAAAGCGTATCATCACTGCAGCAGCTGCTGTATGACTACGTGATGCATGATGAGCAGTACTGGTTTCTTTCCGACAGGATTCCAACCCTGGGAGAGTGCCGCGGAAAGCTGGTTTTAATGCGCAGCTTTGAGGATGCGGCAGGGCTTGGGGCGGCTTCCGGCATTTCGCTGAGATGGGATGATCAGAGCGCTGCGGAAAACACTGCTCTTCATGTGGCTGCCTGCAATAACGGAACATATACGCTTTATGTGCAGGACAGAAGCGGATACAGCGATGAAGAAAAGTGGCAGGCTTTTACTTCCGGTATGGCGGTCAGCTCAAGAGAGACCTCAGGCGGAGCGATCAGCCTCAATTTCCTTTCATCAAACGGACCGCTCTATTACGGTCATCCCTTCAGCCATGCTTCTGTCTTGAATGCTGCACTCAGAAACAGAGGAGAGAATTTGGGCGGGTGGATTGTTGTGGACTTCGGAGAACCATATCTGGCAAGGCTGGCATATACCAGCAAGACATATCCTTCCTTTACAGGGCCGGCAGCATCTTCTGCCAGCTCAGCTGAAACGCCGCAGCTGCCGTAGAATCAAATAGCAGCTTCCGGAATACCGAATCTGGCAAGAGAACTGTTTTTATAGCGAAGATCTTCTGTAACATCCTTAGAAACCCACTCCGGAGAGGGATATGACTTTGCCTGCTCAATATCCGGAAATTCTATTTCCAGATAGGCAAGCCCTTCCAGTGCCCCTGAAAAAATATCAATTTCCTCTGTCAGCCCCGACGGGAGCGGATTCAGATAACGTGTCTTGATAATGATATTTCCGGATGTACAGGAAAAAAGAAAAGCGGCAAGATCAGAATCAACTTCATATTCAGATTCCTCATTGGCAAGCCCCGGATAAGCTGTCTGGCGTTTGACAGTGAGGATGTTTTTTTCACCGTTGTTGATCTGCCGGATACGGACGGAGGGGGAAAAGGAAATATAAGCCTGCCGGATACGGATAAAATGAAGGGTGTTAAGATCATAGGGTATAGCGGCTGGATAAACTAACCATTTCCGCTCAATTTCCATGCTCAGATTCCTCTTCTCCCTGCAGGATGCTTCTCACTTCATTTCCGATAGCGGCAGTGCGCATAGTACAGATTTTCCCTGCCGGGAGCACAGAGAGAATTCGCAGCGTTACGTCGGTTCTGCGCCAGGGAGCATTCTTTTTGATAGCAGGTGAGCCGGAAATAGACATAACGACGATCGGTACCTTTGCTTCCTGCGCTATCTTGAATACTCCGTTATGGAAAGGCAGCAGTTCCCCGGTTTTACTTCTGGTACCTTCAGGATAAATAACAACAGGCCCGGCTTTTTCATCCAGAAGACGGGCACAGTCCTGAATCGTTCGGAGTGCATTTCGGGCATTTTCCCTGTCAATGGTACGGAAGCAGCAGCGGACAGCCAGCCGTCCGGCAATCGGGATATTCCAGTTTTCCGGCTTGGAAACGAATATCAGCTTTTCCTTTCGCAGGGCATGCATTGTAATCAGCGGATCGAAGCCGGAAAGATGATTTCCAACCAGCAGATACAGTATATCATTCGGCAGCTTATCTTCGCCATCAAGGTGGATTCGGATACGGCAGAAAAACAAAATCAGTGTATCCAGACTGTCAGCCAGAGCCCGGTAAAAGCGGCTTTGCTGATAGTACTCTTTTTTCTTGTCAACAAAAAGGACACAGATGCCCAAAAACAAAACATAAAGCAGTAGCAGAACGATTATTGCGCCAAGCGCAATACCGCATCCTTTTAATAATCTGATCATCATAAGGTTTCTCCTATATGTTTGCGTGGGGGTGCGCATGCTTGTATGCATCCGCAATGCTTGCCTTCAGCAGGCTGGAATATACCTGCGTTGAGGCAACATCCGAATGGCCGAGCAATTCCTTAACAGTTTTTACATCTGCACCCCTTTCCAGCAAATGAGCAGCAAAGGAGTGGCGTAGCGTATGCGGTGTGATGTCTTTCCGGATACCTGCCTGTGAAGCATAGTATTTGATGATTTTCCAGAATCCCTGGCGGGACATCCGTTCACCGGAAATGTTGACAAACAGAGCGCTTTCTTCTTCAGAAGGAATCATCTGAGGGCGTACCAGCATCAGATAATTTTCCAGCGCTTCTGCAGACCTTTCCGGAAGAGGAATTGTACGGACTTTTTCCGGAGTTCCGCAAGTGACAGTAGCTTTTTCCAGGTTGACATCGTCTTTGTTTAAAGCAATCAGTTCAGATACCCGTATACCTGTAGCATACAGCAGTTCAAGCATTGCCTTATCGCGATACCCTTTAGTGTCTATACATTTTGGCTGAGAGAGCAGAAGCTCTGTTTCTTCTTCAGTGAGTATCTCAGGGAGTTTGTGTTCCTGTTTTTCTGATGTAAGATGTAAAGACGGATTATTTACCAGAACCCTCCGTATGCAGAGATGCATGTACAGACATTTGACGGAAGCAATGCACCGGGATATAGTAGATACCGATTTTCCCTGCATTTTCAGTGCAGAAATGTATTCTCCGAGTTCAGCCTCACTGACAGTAAGGAGATTGTGAGCAGTGTTTTCCTGCAGATATTCGCTCAGTTGGCGGATATCTCGCAGATAAGAGGAAAGCGTATTGGAAGAAGCCTTTTTTTCTTCCCGGAGATGCTTCTCGAACATCACGATACAATCCTGATCCAGCATAGGACACCTCTATGATTTTGGAAATCAATTAACATAATCAATTTAACAGTTACAATATAATTACAATTTGGTAAAAAGTCAACTATTATTTTTCTAAACTTTCAATTATTTGTTAATTAACAGTTAACTGAGTGAGATTCCGTTGATTTTCAAAAGAAAAACAGGTATTATGAACGTGTAATATTTCTTGTTGTCATATTCATCACGACTACAGAATGCGTATGTACAGGAGGATGAAAAATGAAAAAATTACAAAAACTGTTAGCTCAGGTTCTCGCCATTGTCCAGCTGATGTGCATAATAGCTGGTGCTGCCAGTGCTGAGTACGGGATGGAAACCGGAGCGAGACTCGGAAGTCTGTCTTTAAAAGACGGAATCTATTATACGCCTGTCGACGGCAGACTTGAAGAGAGGCAGGAGGAACCTTCATCCTACCTTATATTTGACCAGCAACGTGCGCGACTGGTGATGAAAGATTTTGTATACACACTGAATGATTTTACGGAAGACAGCCAGACGGCAGCACTTTTTATTCCGGAAAACGTCACCATTGAGCTGATCGGCAATAATGTTCTCACCAACAGTGGCTATTATGTCCGTACAGTCGGAGAAGGAGAAACTGCTGTACAGGAAAGAGTGAGTAATGGTATCAATGCTCAGGATAAAGACCTTGTCTTTACTGGAAGCGGATCTTTTACACTGGTTACATGCAGCGGGGATGATTTCAAAGGTACTGCTGTTGCCACGAACGGAAGAATTGTGATCAGCAGTTCTGACCTTGTTCTGGAAGTGTTAGGCGCAGATACTGCTTTCGGAAGCGTACCGGTTTTTGATTACGGTGTGGAAGCAGATGTTACTGCAGGCAGTGACAGAAATTCTGCTTACCCTGCAAATGCATTTGATCCGGGTGCTTATATGCAGCCTTATGTCAGGATGACGATGCGGAAGAGTGCTGAGCTTCTGGCAGCTGAAGAGGCACAGCGTCAGGCAGAAGAAGCTGCCCGTCTGGAAGCTGAGCGTCAGGCCGCGGAAGAAGCCGCCCGTCTGGAAGCTGAACGTCAGGCAGCAGAAGAAGCCGCCCGTCTGGAAGCTGAGCGTCAGGCAGCAGAGGAAGCCGCCCGCTTGGAAGCTGAACGTCAGACAGCAGCTGCGCAGGCTTCTTTTACCGGTTTGCGTGTCGGGGATGCCGATATTCAAAGCGGTGTTTATTACAACGAAAATCTGCAGATCGTTTATGATCTTCCCGCAAATTACCTGCACTACGATCAGCAGAACAATACGCTTACTCTGAAAGACTTTTCCTTTACCGTTGACGGCGGAACAGGAGATAACCGCTTTGCAGCACTCTATACTGAAAATGATCTTACTCTGAATCTAATAGGAGAAAATGTTCTCGTCAATAACGGGTATTACTATGCAGAGGATGCAGATGGCACCCAGCACTTTGTCAGCATTGGTATCAATGCCGGCAATGGTGAAAGCAATATCCATCTGACTGGTGACGGCAGCCTGAGCGTTAGAGGGAGGCCGGATACAAACTATGAAGGTTATGGTTTCTATGTAAACAGGGTAGACTTCAATCAGGACGGCCAGCGCGTTACGGCTGAAGGTGGCCATGCGTATTACCGAGAGCCTCTGTGGGACAGCGCTGTGTTTGACATGAATGTTTATGCAGGTGAAAACCAGACAGCTGCCATCCAGTATGCCCCTGTGACCGATGCTTCAGTTTTTGGCAGCAGGTATGTCTTTGCAACTGTGCAGGGTAAAGCAGCCCAGCCTGTTGCTGAGGTAACACCTGAGCCGATTCCTGAACCTACGCTCGAACCCACAACTGAATCTGTTCCGGAGGTCATCTATCCGGTTGTCACTGTAACCAAAAATCCGACAGATGAGACTTTGAATGCAGGTGGAAAGGCTATCTTCATAGCAAGGGCTGACAATGCCGCACAGATCATCTGGCATATTGTTGATCCGGGTGAAACACAGGATTATATCGAAGGCGACATTCTTTCGATCGTTCCTGAACTTGATATTTCCGGTTTCGGAACGGATACTCTGCGCGTTTCCAATATTCCGGCTGCTATGAACGGATGGAAAGCCCGTGCAGAATTCACCGGCGGAGCAGAGCGCATTTATTCCGATTATGCGACTATGCATGTACTTTATTCCGGCCCGGAACCGACTCCGATTCCGACCCCGGAGCCCACCCCGGAACCGACTCCGGAACCTACTCCCGAGCCTACCCCGGAGCCGACTCCAGAGCCTACTCCTGAACCAACGGAAGCTCCTTCTGAGGTGACTGCCGAGCCTGCTGCTGAGAACACAAAGGCTGCTGCCGATGCCGAGAAGCAGCGCCAGGAAGCTGAAGCTGAGGCAGCGCGCCGCCAGGCGGAAGCGGAAGAAGCTGCAAGGCAGAAAGCTGCTGAGGAGGAAGCTGCAAGGCAGAAAGCTGCTGAGGAGGAAGCTGCAAGGCAGAAAGCCGCTGAAGAGGAAGCGGCTAAGAAAAAAGCTGAAGAGGAAGAAGCTGCAAGAGCTGCTTCGGCAAAAATAGAAGCTGAGAAGGCTGCTCGCGCAGAAGAAGAGGCAAAAGCTGCTGAACAGGCAAAAGCAGAAGCAGAAGCCGCTGCTGCTCAGGCGAAGGCAGAAGCGGAAGCTGTGGAAGAATTGCCTGTGGTCGTTGCGGCTGCCGCTGATGTCATGGCAGAGGTAAAAGCAGCCGAGGACGGAAAGATAGAAACCTCTCTTGACAATTTTGTAGTGCCTTCCGCCAATACTGGCGAATCCGGCATCGTTAGCGGCGAGACCAATAAAGATAAGCCTGCAGCACCTGCAACTGTGTTCAAAGCCAATTCTGAAAGCACCGGCACGCTGACAGGCCTGACCGACACAATGACAATCAGCTTCGGGATTACGGAGGGTGGCGTTACTTACTGGACTGACCCTGCAGCTGTAAGCGGCACTACAATGACGCTTACCGGGCTCGAAGAAGGTAAAATAATACGCATTGTTGATCACAACAGTGAAGGAGAATCTCCTGCTCAGGAAATTACCATTAAACGTCAGCCGTCTGTTTCCGAGATTACTGATTCGGTGACTTCCACTGCGGTAACTGCTGAAGATAAGAACGACGGCACCATCAGCATTACTCCTTTTGGCGCTTATAAATTCGAATATCGGCTTCTTACGGAATCTGATCCACAGCCCCCCTATGAGCATTTCAGTGTTACTCCTCAGACTGGGTTGGCTGCGGGTACTTACCTGATCCGTGTGGAAGCGGCAGATGAATATCTCGCTTCTTCGACCATTGCTGTTTCGGTCGGTTCCTATACAAAACCGACAAAGCTGACAGTTCCGGATAATGTGGCATTTGAAGCAACCGGCTCTGACAGCGGACGTCTTGTCAATGTCGGCCCGACGCTCCGTTACAGCCTTGGAACCTCCAACATCTGGGTTGCCATCACAGGTGATACCGCTGTGATCCCTTCCGGTGTTTCAGGCCAGATCCTTGTGAAAGCTTTCGGAGATGGCGTTACAACACTGGATTCCGACATAAAGACTATCAAGATCAGCCAGTACTCCGCACCTGACAGCAAAAACCTTGTGGTAAAAGACTGCAGCATCAGTACACAAAATAACGGTACAGTTACCGTCTATTATGAGACACCCTGTGAGTACCGCAAGGAAGGATTCACAACCTATACGGATGTGAAAGACCGCTTTATCACCAACCTTACGCCGGGCAAGTATTATATCCGCTTCAAGGCAAAGGATGCTGTCCTGGCTTCTGCAGATACCGAAGTAACCGTCAAGGAGTATGTGGCTCCGCCGGTTATCAAGGAGACAAAAATTACCATGTCCCCGGCGGTTGTCACACTCAATACGACTGACAGCAGCGTAAAGCTTTCTGTCACCTTTGATCCGTTGAACACCACGAATCAGACCGTTACATGGGCATCCTCCAATGAGAATATCGTTCGTGTGCATGACAGCTACAGGACAACTGTCGGCACGAACGGAGTGGCAACAGCGAGTGTGATCGCAGTTGGAACCGGAACAGCAACCATTGTTGCCCAGTCTGCAAATGGCCATGTCGCTTATGCAACTGTTACTGTTCAGGCAAACTACTATTTCACCTATCATAAGAATGGAACCTGGTATTACGACGTTGGCGGCAGCTATACTGTTCAGGCTACCGGTCCGGCAAGCAAATTGGCAGCGGTAAAGATCAACGGTTATACACTGAATCCGTATTATTATACAGTATCAACTGCAAATGACGGCAGCACCATTGTCACCATTTCTGAAACGGCTATGAGGGCAATGGAGCACAAAGCCTACCAGAACCTGCAGTTTGTGTACAGTGACGGCGGTACGGCAACTTGTTTCCTGCACATTCTTTCAACAAGGGACAGGCCGATTACAGGTGATGACAGCAACCTGCCGCTCTGGATCTGCCTGATGGTTATGAGCGCGGCAGCCGGTGTGCTTGTGGTTACAAAACGGAAGGAATCTGTTCAGGAAAACTTCAAATAAAGTTAAAATAATACCCAAACGCTGTTCATATTTATTTGGTATCCTCCGTTTATCCGATGGATAACGGAGGAACCTTTTTTCAGAAGATGAATTAACAGTACGGAGTTCCTTTGTTTGATCATTACGCTGAAAAACTGCCCGGGATCAGTACTTACAAGCTGCGATTCCGGTAACGTTTCAGCAGAATGGTGGTAAGTGCACCGGGCCTCGAAAGTTCCGGCACTTACTGCCCGGCGTTGTTAATTTGTTTTTCAAAGCGGAAATCCGGCAGGAAGCTTTGTTCCTGCCGGATTATTTCTTTCCTGGTTTGAACTGTTTTCCGATCCTTATTTCCGGAGTTTGCCTTTAGTGAAAAGTTCATATGCCACAAGGGCAATGCCGGCTATGATGCCGACTGTAAAAAACAGGCTGTTTAAGGTGAATCTGCCGCGTGAAGAAATCATATTCAGCA
>JAEEGI010017587.1_pt1 | contig 14636 bp, 8 predicted proteins | sample 8958751 | NCBI WGS metagenome assembly JAEEGI01 (sample SAMN16246545, study PRJNA631951) | gut metagenome | biome: gut microbiome; feature: rumen; material: KS-attached | host: Bos | place: Iran: Karaj | collected 2018-10
TTCGCTTATTGTATTTAGAGACCTCTAAACAACTATAAACAATGAAAAGCATATAGAGATAAATCTCTGTATATCAACTACTTTTAGATTTTAACACTTCAGACTTGCTTTTTGGTGGTTCTCAAAAATCCGCTTACCTTTTGCAACGCATTTCTACCGCGGAGAATTTTGAGGGCTTTTATTTTGCCATCTTATGGACAGGGTTGACAAAGGTTGACAAGAGTGTACAAAGGTTGACTGATGAACGAGAGGGAAAAGAACAAGGAATTGACCTCATTTGAAGAAGGTTTAGCTCGGCGTTAGCCAACGTGACATCGTGGAATGAGTTGACAAGGATTGTCAATGATTGACGATAGTTCACTCCGTGGCGGTTTGCACGAAATTGATTGTAAAACCACATAAAAAGGAGTCAAATGAGAAAGACAAGAAAATGCGCCTTCTGCGGAAAGGAGTTCACTTGTAACAGCGGCTCGCAGAGGTATTGCTCAGAACATTGTGCGGAGGCAGCAAAGGCTCAGCGCAAGAAGAGACAACAGGACTTTTTGAAGGCTGTCCAGCCTGTTATAGACATCGCCAGTCAGGAGTACCTCACATTCTCCAAGGCTGCCATCCTCATGGGATGCTCCCGTCAGTACGTTTACAAACTGGTAAACGAGGGGAAACTGCCTATCCAGTAATTCACCGTATCACCGTGCAGAGGCGCATCACGTCATCATCGAAGGTTTCTTTGTTGACGGCCTTGTTCTTGGTGACGGAGCGGCAGTTGTAGATGGTCTGGTTGGAAAGGAAGAGCAGGCCTGCGATGTCAGCAGTGCTTTTCACGCCGAGGCGGATGAGGGCGAAGGTGCGCAGTTCAGTGGATAGCGTGTGGGGCGACTTCTGCAGGATACGCCCATCCTCTGTGAGCAGGGCATTGAACTCCTCGACGAAGGTTGGGTAGAGTTCGAGGAAAGCCTTGTCGAAACGGTTAAGGAAGGTGGCAGCATCCTCCTCGGAGATGCGGGTGGAGGAAATGGTCTGTAGCAGTTCCTGCTCCTGATGTGCCTTGATCTTTCGCTTGACGAGCGTCTGGTATTTGGCCAACTTGTCGATGTATTTGGCACAGAGGTCGATATAGATGCTGGCTAAGCGCTCACGATGCTTGTTGGTATATACTAATCGCAGGTTCAGTTCCTGTAGTTGATTATTCAAGTCTATCTGCTGGTTATTGCTCTTAGCCAGTTGATTGTTTAAGTCTGTTAGCTGGTTGTTGCTTTCGGCCAGTTCATGGCGGCGTATGTTCAACTTGCGGTTCTGACGATAGATGAAGTAAGCAGTGAAGAGCAGGACTACAACCAGCAAGGAGATGAAGCTGATGGAGTAGCGCAGGTGACGGTTCTGCCGCTCCGTTACATCCTGATAGGTAGTCATAATCTGTGGAAGAATGCGTGAGATTTCAAGGATGCGCAGTCGATTGTTGTAGAACTTGGCATCCTCCATCGACACATTGATGTAGCGCTCGGCCCGTTCAATATGTTCTTCACCATTCTGAAATAAGCGAACTGCTAAACTTTGCAATGCCATATTCTCCATTGTACTGCATTTGAGGTCGCTCATAGCTGCTTTGGCAAGGAATTCTACATATTTTTCTTCATTGCCATCATCTAAATAGTTACCGGCAAGGGCATTTGATGCCATTGCATAGAAACGAGAGGCTTCGCTTGCTTTTTCCAACACCCTATAATAATGTTTCCTTGCTTCCCTACTATCTTTCTTGATGTAGACACAATACTCGCCCATGTAGTAATCATAGAAAGGGTCTTGCGGATTGATATCCTTGAATCCCTGTATTAGACAACTGTCGGCCTTGGCCCGATATAAGGGAGAGTAATAATGATCATTGCAATAGTTGGTCCAATAAGTGTAAAGCAAGGAGAGAGCCAAGTGATACTTAAATCGCAGATTGCTATCTAATTTGTTAGCATCTACAGCTTCAAGATTAGCTCTTGCCTCACTATAAAGACCGCCTATGGCAAGAATCTCGGAGCGATGGATGGTGAAAAGAGTGGTATAGTGACTGTCTTTAAACGCAACAGCAAGTGCCAACCCCTTATCCGCGCAGGCTTTTGCAGAGTCGAACTTGAAAACATAGTATTCGTTATACAGATCGTCAAGGGTTTTAAGGATAGTAGCGCTATCGTGCTCCTCTTGGATTTGGAGTTTCAACTTATTGATTCGATTTTCTTTTGCCAGAATGAATTCGTCTCTTTTAGCAATAGCAGCATCAAGTTCCTCAAGAATAGCTTGATTGTCCGCCATCAGGGTGGAAGACAACATCAGGAAAACGAAAAATATCCAAGTTCTAAGCATATTTTATCGGTTTTGTTTGCAAAGATAATAAATTTTTTCAAATGCTAGATATTTACTATAAGATTTTTAATGATTATTATAACTTCCTGATATTCAAGATAGTTGTATGCTCTATATGGTCATGCCTGTTTACTATGAGCTTACTTAGAAGAACAAAGTGTATTTTTTATAGGTATCTTTGCACCAAAATTTTATTTTTTACTTAAAACAAATAATTATGTGTAAATTGAAGCAACTTCTGAATGAACGCTTGATGCTCAGTCTGCTTTGTCTGCTGATGCCATTAAGCATGCTTGCACAAGACATCAAAGTGCAAGGTGTTGTGAAAGACCAGACGGGTGAAGCCGTTATTGGTGCTACTGTTATGCAGAAGGGAACGAACAACGGAACCGTTACCGACTTCGACGGTAACTTTTCATTGTCAGTTCCCTCTAAAGCCACACTCGTTATCTCCTATATAGGTTATACCACACAGGAGGTAGATGTGAATGGCATGAGTAAGATTGAGGTTGTTCTGAAAGAAGACAGTCAGACGCTTAGCGAAGTGGTCGTTGTTGGCTATGGAACAATGGACAAGAAGGAACTGACCTCTGCCATCTCACATGTCGGTGAGAAAGACTTTCTGACCGTCAGTTCGCTCGACCCCTCAATGATGATTCAGGGCAAGGTGCCTGGGGTATCGATTACCAATACAGGTGCCGGTGACCCCAACAACCAGGCCAGCATACAGATTCGTGGCGTTTCGTCACGCTCGGCCGGTCTAGGTCCGCTAATTGTCATTGACGGAGTGCCTGGTGGCAACCTGACCAACATCAATCCTAACGATATTGCCTCGTTCGACATTCTGAAGGACGGTGCTGCATCGGCCATCTATGGTACGCGTGGCTCCAATGGCGTCATTGTGGTCACTACCAAGAAAGGCAGCAAGGATGGTGCCACGCATGCCACCTACTCCAGCCAGCTGTCGTGGGACTTCATCAACAAGGAGCTGGATATGATGGATGCACAACAGTATCGCGACGTGCGACTGGGCTGGGGAGATTCAGGGGTAGACCTTGGCGGCAACGTCAACTGGTTAGACGAGACCACGCGCACAGGCTTCACACAGCAGCACACACTAACGCTGAGTGGCGGCAACGAAAAGAGCAACTATCGCGTCAGCGCCGACTACCGCAATGCCCACGGCATCGACCTGCGCTCAGGCCGTGAGGAGTATGGTGCTCGCGCAGCCCTGATGCACACCACAAAGAATGGATTACTTACACTGACTGCCAACATTGCCCCACGCATCATCTATCGCGATGCTGCCGACTGGAGCGTCTTCAAGGATGCCATCGAGGCCAACCCCACTACGCCAATGATGGATCCTAATAATCCCGTGAGCTACTATAATTTCCAGGGCCAGGTGGTGGGCAGCAACCCCGTGGAGCGCCAGCGTTTGGAGACCGACCATGCCGACACGAAACTACTCGACTGGGATGCCACTGTGAAACTGAACATCCTGCCTCTTTTCGGCAAGGAGGGTATGACAGGACAGAATCTCACCACTCAACTCATGTTTGCAGACCACCAGTATGATAACAATAACAGTTGGTTCCGCCCTTCTACCAGCACCATCGCGGTCAACAATGGCCGTGAGGGAGAGGCCAGCCGCAGCTATTCGAAAGAGAGCCAGTATGTTGTAGAGTGGCTCACCAACTATATGGGCAGTTTCGGCAAGCACAACGTCAAAGGCATGGTGGGCTATTCCTACCAGTACTCGCGCTATTCTGGTTTCAATGCCGAGAACAAAGATTTTCCCAATGATGGCCTTGGTGCTGACAATCTCGGCTCAGGCGAATACGCCAAGGAAGAGGGTGAGGTGCTGATGGGCAGCTACAAGAACGATTCGAAACTCATCGCCTTCTTAGGGCGTGTCAGTTACGACTACGATGGAAAATACCTGTTCACTGCTTCAATACGTCACGAAGGCTCCTCGAAATTCGGTGCCGACAACAAATGGGGAAACTTCCCCGCAGTGTCAGTTGGCTGGCGCATTTCCTCGGAAAAATTCATGAAGAACTTGACATGGATTGATGACCTGAAGATTCGTGCAGACTATGGTGTGACGGGTAATCAAGATTTCGGCAGCTATCTCTCGCTGAACACAATGACGGGCTTCGGCTACTACTATTATAACGGTAAGTACTTCCAGGTTTGGGGACCAGCCAAGAATGTCAATCCTAATCTGAAATGGGAAAAGGGCAAAAACTGGAACATCGGTATTGATTTCTCCCTATTTAACGGACGCCTCTATGGCTCGCTCAACTACTTCAGCCGCCGACAGCAAGACCTGTTGGGCAACTACAAGGTCAGCGTACCGCCCTATCTGTTCGATGAAACCTTTGTCAACGTGGGAACGATGAAAAACTCGGGATTTGAGTTAGACCTGAATTTCCAGGCAGTGAAGAGCAAGGACTTCGACTATAGCATCAGTCTGGTAGGTTCTACGATGAACAACAAGTTTGTGGACTTCAGCAATTCAGAATACGTAGGCCAAGACTATTACGATGTGGCCGGTACCGAAGACCCCTATCCCTTCTACAACCTGCAGCGCATAGAGAAAGGGCAGTCGCTGGGCAACTTCTACATGTGGAAGTATGCCGGACACAACAGCGACGGCGAATGGCTGGTCTATGATAAAGACGGCGATATCATCCGTGCCTCGCAGGCCAGTGATGCCGACCGCCAGAAAGTGGGCAACGGAATGCCTAAGTTCACCATGTCGATGAGCCACACATTCCGCTACCGTAATTTTGATTTGTCGCTATTCTTCCGTGGCGCTTTCTTCTACGACATTTTCAACATCCACGACTTCTACTACGGCACCCGCAACTTCACGGGCAACCGTCTGCAGAAGGCCTACGGTAAGAACTTCGACATTGCCGGCACGGCCAACCCTGTCGTTTGCGACTACTTCCTGGAGCGCGGCGACTACCTGAAACTTGACATGGCCACGCTTGGCTATACCTTCCGTCCGAAAGACTGGAAGTTCATTGACCGCATCCGTGTCTATGCTACAGGCAAGAACCTGCTGACGCTTACAAAGTTCAGCGGTGTAGATCCTTCCACGTACCAAACCAACGGACTTACCCCAGGTGCGCAGGGATCACGCACTTATTTCCCCTCTACCCGTCAATTGATTGTGGGACTTCAGGTAGATTTCTAATAAATGACAAATTAATAGCAGAATACAATGAAACCTATACATTATTATATAATTGCCGCAGCCTTTGGACTGAGTGCCATGACGAGTTGCACCAATCTGGACGAGACGCTCTACGATCAGGTAGGTACCCAGAACTATTACAACACGAAGAGCGATGTTGTGCGTGCTACGTTCCGTCCTTTTGAACATGCCTTCTGGAGCATCCAGAGCCGTCATGTGTTGAACGAGCTGACCGCCGACCAACTTATCACCCCCACGCGTGACGGCTGGTGGGACGATGGCGGCAAGTGGCGTCGTCTGCACTACCATGAGTGGAACGTAGAGGACGGCGGCGATGCACAATCGGAGTGGAACGGATGTTTCCAAGGTATCATGCAGTGCAATTACGTCATTGAAGACCTAGAGCAGCTTGACGCTTCACGTTTCGGTTTCGCGCAGGCCGAGTTCGACAATCTGAAGGCTCAGTGCCGTGTGCTGCGTGCATGGTTCTACCTACGCCTGCTCGACGGCTTCCGCAACGTACCTTACGCAGTGAGCTTCAACGATGTCAGTCGCAACACGGAGACGCAGGTTGAGCCGCGCGTCATCTACGACCTTATTGAAAATGACCTTAAGGAGTGTCTGCCCATGTTGGCTGAAAAGTCTTCACTTGGTGGAAACAATTCGCTCCAGGGGCAGTGGACCAAGGCCGGTGCAGCAGCCTTGCTGGTGCGTCTGTACCTGAATGCCCAGGTTTATATTGGAGAGGACCACTACAGCGATTGTGCCGCGATGGCTCAGGACATCATTGACGGCAAATACGGGAAGTATAGCGTTGCCGACCGCTGGGATGCAGCCTTCGACTGGGACAATGACGCGTGCGATGAGGTTATCTTCGGCTTCCCCGCAGCAGCCGGCTACAGCTTCTGGCACTATCAAGGCGACTCTTACTGGTGGACCACACCTGCCCGCGCCCGCTATTACTTCAATGACTCTAAGTGCAAGGCCGGAGACCACAACACCAAGTATGCCGCATCGCCCAGTTATGCGCCCAACGGAGAACTCTATACGTACGAGCTAGGCATGCCTATCCAGAAGTTCCGCAAGTACGATGGCGACGTGCGCATGAAGCTCTACCGCAATTTGGGCAACAGCACCCGCGAGGGCATGTTCCTCTATGGCTATCTGGAATACACCGACGAGAACGGTGCCACCAAACGCGTAAAGGCTCCCGAGGTGGACTACGAACTATACATCCGCGATGCCGTAGGCAAGTTCCAGGGCATGGCTCCCAACGAGTGGCTTTCGGCCACCAGCAGTACGCTGCGCGACGGCGACCACAACTCGGGCTGGCACTTCGCCAAGTATCCGTTCTACAGCGATGAAGATGCTCACCAAATGGAGAGCGACTATACGGAGATACGTCTGCCGGAGGTCATCTACTCGCTGGCCGAGTGCAAACTGCGCGAGGGCAAGAAGGCCGAAGCTGCCCGCTTGCTGAACAGCGTGCGCCGCCGCAACTATGAGGCAGCCAATCTGTCGGATGCTCTCTACGCACCTGAAGGCAGTGCCAACCTGGATATGAACGAGATGCTCGACGAGTGGGGACGCGAGTTCTTTGCCGAGAGCCGCCGCCGCATCGACCTCATCCGTTTCGGCAAGTTCTGCTCTGGCTCGTGGTGGGACAAGACGGCCGATGCCGACGACCACACGAAGATATTCCCCATCATGCGTTCTGTCTTGAACGCCAATCTCAAACTGGTGCAGAACCCGGGGTATAATCAATAGTTAATTGTTAAAAGTTAAAAGTTTAAAGATATGAAACTGAATCGTATATTTTCCGCCATGGCCGGCATCGCACTGGCAGCCGGCATGGCCAGTTGCGACAGCGAGAAGGACTTCATCCTCATCGAAGGAGAACTGCCCATCAAGACCTCTACGCTGTATATGGTGGGTGACGCCACGCCCAACGGTTGGGACATCGGTGCCCCCACGGCGCTCGCCGCTTCCGACGAGGACCCGCTGGTGTTCTCTTGGGAAGGAGAACTCTATAAGGGCGAGATGAAATTGTGTCTTACTACAGGTAGCTGGGATGCACCTTTTATCCGTCCCGAGGTGAACGGCACGGAGGTTGGCAAGGCTAATATCAGCGGAGCCAAGTTCATCATGCACGCCGGCGACCCCGACGAGAAGTGGCGCGTGGCTGATGCAGGTGTGTACCGGCTTACCTTCGACCTTCGCCATTGGACCATGTCAACAGAATTTTTAGCCGAACCCGACGCGCCCGTCATCACCCCCATCGAAGCCGAGAATGTCTTCATCGTGGGCGATGCCACGCCTGCCGGATGGAACATCGACGCCCCCACCCAGCTGCAGAAGCAAAGCCAGTACGTCTTTGTGTATGAGGGCAACCTGAACGTGGGCGAGATGAAAGCCTGCACGCAGTCGGGCGACTGGGGTGTGCCCTTCATCCGTCCCACCTTCGGAGGCTGCAAGATCAGCAAGAGCGGTGTTGAGGACGCAGCTTTCGCCTACGTGGCCAATCCTGACAACAAGTGGAATGTGGAGGAGGCTGGCAAGTATCGCCTGACCTTCGACCTGGAGCACTATACGCTCGCCGCTGAATATCTGGGCGAGGCCGACCCCGTGGAGGAGCCTACCAAGCAGCCCATCGAGGCCGAGAACGTCTATATCGTGGGCGATGCCACCCCTGCCGGATGGAGCATCGATGCACCATTGCAGCTCACCAAACAGTCGCAATACATCTTTGTGTTCGAGGGAGAACTGGTGCCCGGCGAACTGAAAGCCTGCACGCAAACGGGCGACTGGGGCGTGCCTTTCATCCGTCCGACGTTCGGCGGCTGCAAGATTAGCAAGAGCGGCGTTGAGCAGGCAGACTTTGTCTATGTGGCCGACCCTGACGACAAGTGGCAGGTGACGGAGGCAGGGCAGTACCGCCTGACGTTCGACCTGGAGGCATGGACTCTGAGAGTTGAGAGTTTATAATTAAAAGTTTGTGAATATGAAACGGACAATATTTCTGCTGACAGGCCTGATGACGATGTTGCTCTGTGCCTGTAAGAACGATATCGAAATGCGCTATCCGCCAAAGTACGAACTGCCCGAGCTGCCTGTCGTGGAAGGCATCCACGACGGGCAGAAGGCACCCCTCTATTGGAGCATCTACGAATATGCCTACGAGCAGGAGCAGGCTGGCGTGAGCGGCTCGGCCATGGATTTCACGGCAACACAGTGGGACGAGGTCATTGACTGGGTGGCCGAGAACCTAAAGCCTCACGGCTACGACATGGTGTGCACCGACGGTTTCATTCCTATGCTGGCTCAGGACGGTTCGGGCTACATGACCCACTACGGTTCGGTGTCGCTGAAGGAGCTCTCGGCCAAGTGTAAGGCGAAGGGCCTGCGACTGGGCGTATATGATAACCCTCTGTGGGTGCACGGCTCGCGCGACACCAAGATTGCCGGTATCAACCTCACCTTCGCCGATCTGCTCTACGATGGCAGCCAGACGGTGCAGAACCCGCAGGCTCAGGACCAGTGGTTCACGTGGATTGTCAGCACCAAAGAGGGCGCACAGGAATATATCGACGGCTTCTTCAAGCACTATAAGGAGCTGGGAGTGGACTTCATCCGTATGGACTTCCTCTCGTGGTATGAGGACGGCAAGGACCGTGGCTTGGGAACCGTTGGCCGTGGCTACGGTCGCGAGGCCTATGCCAGGGCACTGGCCTACATTGCCCAGTCGGCCAAGAAATATGGTATCTTCACCTCGCTCGTCATGCCACACCTGAACAACGACGCAGAGGTTGAGGCACGCTACGGCAACATGGTGCGCATCGTGGCCGACACCGGCAACGGCGGCTGGCAACACACATCGACAAACGAAAAAGGGCGCTCCTACACATCGTGGCCCAACTGCATGAACCAGTTCGACGGTTTCAACTACTGGGCGCACATCACCGGGCGGGACAAAGTCATTCTCGACGGCGACTTTCTGCGCCTGAACCGCTACGACACCGATGCCGAGCGACAGACAACCGTGTCGTTGCAACTGATGGCCGGCGGTCCCGTAGCCGTGGCCGACCAGCCTTCCACCATCGGCAGCAACCTGCCGTTCTATACAAACAGCGAAATGCTGGCACTGCGACAGGACGGATTCGTGGGACAACCGCTCAGCAACCAACTGGGCCAACAGACAGAGACCTGGTACGGGCAGATGTCTGACGGCAGCTACGTCATTGGACTGTTCAACCGTAGCGATGCTGCTGCCACCGTGAGCCTCGACTTCCTTAAGTTGGGCATCAGCGGCCAGTGGCAGGTGCGCGACCTCTGGAGCCACACCGACGAAGGCATGGCGTCGGCCATCTCTGCCAGCCTGCCAGCCCACGGTTGCAAGATTGTAAGACTGATGAGATAATACTATACCACCGGTTATGCGAATTAAGAGTTTGCTTCATCAAAGTGCTTTGGCTCTGACCATTGCCTGCCTGTCCTCTGGCAGTGCAATGGCTCAGCGAGGGCCGAAATGGCTGAGTGATGCCGTGTTCTACCAGATTTATCCGTCATCGTATATGGACAGTGATGGCAATGGCATCGGCGACCTGCCTGGCATTATACAGAAACTTGACTACATCAAGTCTATTGGCGTGAATGCCCTTTGGCTGAATCCTATCTTTGAGTCTGGATGGTTCGATGGTGGCTACGATGTGATAGACTATTACAAGGTGGATCCCCGTTTTGGCACGAATACAGACTTGGTGAGATTGGTCAACGAAGCCCACAAGCGTGGCATTAAAGTCTGCCTCGACCTTGTAGCAGGTCATACTAGCAGCGAGTGCGCTTGGTTCAAGGCTTCAGCTGAGAAAGATGCCAATGGGCGTTATAGCGACTACTTCATTTGGCTTGATAACATCTCTGATGCAGAGAAACAGGAGATTGCTGCCCGTAAGCAGGAACCTGACCCTGCCGCCAGCACCCGTGGACGCTACGTAGAGGCCAATGCGCCTCGTGCTAAATACTACGAGAAGAATTTCTTCGAGTGCCAACCAGCACTCAACTATGGTTTCGCCAATCCAAATCCTAATCATCCTTGGGAGCAGGGCGTGGATGCCCCTGGCCCTCAGGCTGTCCGCAGGGAGATGCGTAATATCATGTCGTTCTGGTTCGACAAGGGCATCGATGGCTTCCGCGTAGATATGGCTCCCTCTCTGGTTAAGAACGACCCCGACAAGAAAGCCGTGTCGCTGCTATGGAACGAGATGCGCGAATGGAAGGACAAGAACTATCCTGAGTGTGTGCTCATTTCCGAGTGGTCTGACCCTGCCGTAGCCATTCCCGCAGGCTTCAACATCGACTTTATGATCCACTTTGGCATCAAGGGCTATCCCTCGCTGTTCTTTGCCAAGGACACCCCTTGGGGTAAGCATCAGCATTACGACTACTGCTATTTCGACCGCTCTGGCAAGGGCAGTCTGGAAGAGTTCGTCGGCAACTTCACCAAGGCTTACGAGGCCACCAAGACGCATGGCTATATCGCCATCCCGTCATCCAATCACGACTATCAGCGTCCGAACGTGGCAGGTCGTAATACCCTCGACCAGTTGAAAGTAGCCATGACCTTCTTCCTCACGATGCCCGGTGTGCCCTTTATATACTATGGTGACGAAATCGCCATGAAGTACCAGATGGACCTGCCAAGCAAAGAAGGCAGCAACGACAGGGCGGGCACCCGTACCCCCATGCAGTGGAAGAACGATCAGACGGCAGGTTTCTCGACCTGCACACCCGACAGGCTTTACTTCCCAGTGGATACTGAGAACGGCAGGCTGACTGTGGAAACTCAGGATGCCGACCCGAACTCCATGCTGAACTTCGTGCGCCGTCTGACTGCGCTCCGCCATTCGTCGAAGGCACTCGGCAATGATGGTGACTGGCAGTTGCTGAGCGATGTTAGCCACCCCTATCCGATGGTCTATCAGCGCACTTTAGGCAATGAGACCTACGTCATTGCCCTGAACCCCTCGGGCAAGAAGGTGTCTGCCCCTCTCCATCTTAGCGGTGCCGAGCCTGTTCTCACGGCAGGCAAGGCCAGCGTTGGCAAGAACAGGCTCAGCCTGAACGCATTTACCGCCATCATACTTAAAACCAACAACAAATGAAAAAAACGATTATCTCAAGTATATGCCTGTTGCTGGCTGTCACCGCACAGGCCAGCGAAGTCAAGTCTCCCAATGGGGAGATCAGTGTGAACTTCTCGCTGAACGGCTCGGTGCCGACCTACAGCGTAAAATTCCGCGACCGTGATGTCGTGCTTCCCAGCCGGTTAGGCTATGAGTTGACGGACGGAAACAACCTGCTCGACGGCTTTACCGTCAAGGGCGAGGAGACGAGTACGTTCGACGAGACCTGGCAACCCGTGTGGGGCGAGACCCGCGACATCCGCAACCACTACAATGAACTGCTGGTGAAACTGACGCAGTCGAAGACGGAGCGCAACATGAACATCCGCTTCCGTGTCTATGACGACGGTGTGGGGTTGCGCTACGAATTTCCGCAAGAGGGCAAACTGAACTATTTCGCCGTGAAGGAGGAGTGTACGGAGATAGCCATGACCGGCGACCACACGGCATGGTGGATTCCCGGCGACTACGACACACAAGAATATGAATACACGAAGTCGCGCCTGAGCGAGATTCGCAGTCATCTGCGTGGTGCCGTCACCGGCAACCTTTCACAGACGGTATTCTCGGAGACTGGTGTGCAGACCTCACTGCAACTGAAGACCGACGACGGCATCTACCTGAACCTGCACGAGGCGGCGTTGGTGGACTATCCCGCCATGCACCTGAACCTCGACGACAAGACCATGACCTTTACTTCATGGCTTACCCCCGATGCACAGGGCGTGAAGGGCTATCTGCAGACACCTTGCAAGAGTCCCTGGCGCACCATACTCATCACCGACGATGCCCGCAAGGTGCTGGCTTCCCATCTGATCCTGAACCTCAACGAGCCTTGTAAGATTGAGGATACCAGTTGGATTCACCCGACAAAATACGTAGGCGTATGGTGGGAGATGATTTCCGGCAAAGGCGACTGGGCCTATACCAACCAGTATCCGACGGTGAAACTCGGTGAGACCGACTATGCCCATGCCAAACCCTCTGGACGTCACTCAGCCAACAATGCCAACGTGCGCCGCTACATCGACTTTGCCGCAGAGCATGGCTTCGACGAGGTGCTGGTCGAGGGATGGAATATCGGATGGGAAGACTGGAGCGGCTATATGAAGGAGAAAGTGTTCGACTTCCTGACCCCTTATCCCGACTTCGACATCAAGGCACTCAATGAGTATGCCCATGCCAAGGGTGTCAAGATCATGATGCACCACGAGACATCCTCATCCATCATGAACTACGAGAAATACATGGACAGGGCCTACCAACTGATGAAGGACTATGGCTACGATGCCGTAAAGAGTGGCTACGTTGGAAATATCATCCCTCGTGGCGAGCATCACTACAGTCAGTTGGAAGTGAACCACTATCTGCATGCCGTCAAGCGTGCCGCCGACTTCCACATCATGGTAAACGGTCATGAGGCCGTGCGCCCCACAGGTCTCTGCCGTACATGGCCCAACCTGGTGGGCAACGAGAGTGCCCGTGGTACGGAGTATCAGGCATTCGGTGGCACCAAACCCGGACATACGGCCATCCTGCCCTTCACCCGTCTGCAGGGAGGCCCGATGGACTACACGCCGGGTATCTTTGAGATGGACTGCGCCAACGGTTCACACTGCAACAGCACCATTTGTGGCCAGTTGGCCCTCTACGTCACAATGTACAGCCCACTCCAGATGGCTGCCGATTTCCCCGAAAACTACATGAAGCACAAGGATGCCTTCCAGTTTATCAAGGATGTGGCATGCGACTGGGATGAGAGCCTCTACTTAGAGGCCGAGCCAATGGAGTATATCACTGCTGCCCGCAAGGCCAAGGGTACAGGCAACTGGTTTGTGGGCTGTGCGGCAGGTTCCGAGGCTCACCAATCGATACTGAAGCTCTCTTTCCTCGACCCAGGCAAAAAATATATTGCCACGGTCTATGCCGATGCAAAGGATGCCGACTACAAGACCAACCCGCAGGCCTATACTATCAGGAAGGGTGTCGTGACAGCCAAGACGGCCCTGAAACTCACGGCTGTTCCCGGTGGCGGCTATGCCATCAGCATCGTGGAAGCAACAAAGGACGAACTTAAAGGACTCAAGAATCTATGATACTCAGAAACATATTACTTAGCGCAATGGCCTTGATGGCGACATCAGCCTTTGCAGCCGACAAACTCAGTCTGACATCGCCCGACGGACAGATGCAGATGACCTTCACGCTCTCCGCTCAGGGTGAGCCGGTATACGACCTCTCTTATAAGGGAAAGACAGTCATCAATCCCTCCAAACTCGGTCTGGAACTGAAAGCCAATTCCTACGAGGAATACACGGCACAGGGAGCTACCCGCACAGCCAGCACCAGTCAGACCAACCTGCAGAGCGGCTTTTCGCTTGCAGAGCAGCAGACTGCCACCTTCGACGAGACGTGGCAGCCCGTATGGGGTGAGACCCGTGACATCCGCAACCACTACAACGAACTGCTCGTCACCCTGCATCAGGAGGCACAGCAGCGCGACCTCAGAATCCGTTTCCGTCTCTACGACGACGGACTCGGCTTCCGCTATGAGTTCCCGCTGAGCCAGAACCTGAACTACTTTGTCATCAAGGAGGAGCACACGCAGTTCGCCATGACGGGCGACCACACTGCCTGGTGGATTCCCGGCGATTACGACACGCAGGAGTATGACTACATGGAGACCCGACTTTCTGAGATCCGCAGCCACATGCGAGAAGCCATCACACCCAATGCCTCGCAGCATCCGTTCTCAGAGACTGGCGTACAGACCTCGCTCCAGATGAAGACCGACGACGGCCTTTACATCAACATCCATGAGGCTGCACTGATTGACTATTCCTGTATGCACCTGAACCTTGATGACAAGAATCTGGTATTCGAGTCTTGGCTGACTCCCG
>JAEEGI010017588.1_pt1 | contig 14636 bp, 15 predicted proteins | sample 8958751 | NCBI WGS metagenome assembly JAEEGI01 (sample SAMN16246545, study PRJNA631951) | gut metagenome | biome: gut microbiome; feature: rumen; material: KS-attached | host: Bos | place: Iran: Karaj | collected 2018-10
CTCAGGCCACTTTCCTTCCCTGTACAGTTCAACGCATTTCCGCTTGTACTCGTAACTGTAACGCATAAAATATACCCTCCTTACTGGTTGTCCAGTAAAGAGGGTACATATCAAACATCCGGGGCCTTATTTAAATGGCAGCAGTTCACCTATTTCCACTCCTTCCAGACTTCCGGCCGGTATCCGACCGTTGCCTGCTTTCCGTTGCGGACGATGGGCTGCTTCAGGACAGCCTGGTTCTCCAGAACCTTCTCAAGCCGGTCTTCCGCCGCAATATACTTTATCAGCGCCAGCAGGTTCCTGTCTTTGCAGTCCGGATCGATCATGGCGTCCAGCCCGCCGACCGCCTGGCAGACGCTCTGGAATTCGCCCTTGCTTAGGCCCTTTTCCTTCAGGTCCACCGACTGGAAGCGGATGCCCCGCTCCTTAAAGTAGCGCTCGGCTTTGCGGGTATCCGCGCTTTTCTTTGTTCCGAAAATCTGGATATTCATCCCTATTCGCTCCATTCCAGCCAGAAGCTCACGGTGACGCCGCTCTCTCCCAGCACGCGCCGCAGTTCCTCCCCGGTCACGTTCTCTATCTTAGCCAGACGGGTGAATTTCCAGCTGTTCTGATCATAGTAGACCGTGATCTGACTGCCCTGATACAGGATGATATCTCCCGGCACGGTCGTGATCTGTTCGTCGTTCCGCGGGAGGTCCCAGGGGAGCGGGCCGACTTTTTCAAATCCGCCGTAATCGTGCATGGCGACCTCTACCCTGCCCTCAGACAGCCGCTCCAGGAAAGCCCGGGCGGAGGAATTGTCTTCCGGCTGCGGATAAAAGATCCTGCCGTTGACTTCCATCACCAGCGTCGCGACAGGTTTCAGCGCCTCAGGGTCTTTCGTCGTGCGCGCCGGCGGCTCGGCCGTCTCCGCCTCACTGCCCTTGACCGTTTCACCGGTCCAGGTATTGATCCCGCCGAACTCGTAAATATGGGTGTAGCCCATATCGAACAGCTTCTGTGCCGCCTGCTTGCTGCGGTTTCCGCTCCTGCAGTAGATCAGGATGATCTGGTCAAGATCCGGCAGCGCCGCCGGGCGTTCGATGCCGATCGACTCGTTCGGGATCAGGACCGCTCCCGGGATATGCCCCGCATCGTATTCGTCCTGCCGGCGCACGTCCACGATCACATGTCCGTCGTCCCGGGCCATCATCGTCTTCGCCTCATCCTGCGAGATCTGCCGATAGCTGTTCTCCATCCCGTCCCCGTCCAGTATTTTCCAGGGCGAGCAGCCCGCCAGAAAGAAAAGCAGGACGGCAAAAAGCCCCAAAAGCAAAAACCACTTCATAGCTGCCGCTCCGTATTTATCTCAGCTGCGCTCCGTCCCGGAACGCGTTCCCGACCTTCTCGCCGAGCGCTATGTAAGCATAGTTGCACGGGTCGAAAGTGATGGGCTTCAGCTTCTTCGGGTCGATCCTGCCGTCCGTGATCACGCTCTCGTCGGCGGATACGTTGACGATCTCGCCGATCAGGATCCCGTCTTCGAAGCTCTTCACCCGGCATTCCAGCGCCATAGGAAGCTCGTCGATCAGCGGCGCGTCCACGAATTCGCTCTTTGTCGCGTGGAATCCGGCCCGCTCGAACTTGTCCGGGACCTTTCTGCCGGATTCGATGCCCACGTAATCGCAGGCAATCACGTAGTCCTCGGTGGCCATGCTTACCGTGAAAGCGCCTCTTATCGCCAGATTGTCCGTCGTCTTGTGCTCGCCGAGGCTGATCGTGATCTCTTTGAAATCCGTTGTAATTCCCCAGGCCGCGTTCATGGCGTTCGGAACGCCGTTTTCGTCATATGTCGCGATGATCAGCACCGGCTGCGGGAACATGATCGGCTTTGCGCCGAAATTGATTCTGGTCATTGGAAACCTCCTTAGAGTCTCGATCTTTTGTCTTACAGGTTTTATTTGCGGCATATATTTGCATAAACATAACCCGTTGTCCTGCCTCTTTTCTTACGCAGCGAGATGGATTCTCGAACCCCCGAACAGTTGCCCGCAAACTGATTTAAGATTTTCTGTGCCTCTGGTTTACTCCAGCTGGCAAAGGCTGATCAAGGCCGGTTCGTCCATGGCGAAAATGGCGCCATGAATGAACTGAATCATCTCCGAATAATATCATTCATCGATGCATTGCTTTCGCAGCTTCCTTGACCAATTCCCGGAAAATCTCCTGCTGCTCCTCATGACGGATCATTTCTTCCGGATGCCACTGAACGCCGACCACGAAACGGTCGCCGGGGATCTCCATCGCTTCGATCACACCGTCCGGTATCGAATAGGCCGTGGCGCGGAAACCCGGAGCGATCCTCCTGACCGCCTGATGGTGATAGGAATTGACGCCGAGCTCTTCTTTTCCAAGGATCCCGAACAGCTTGCTGTCTTTATCGATCCTGACGTCATGCGCCTCTTCCGTTCTCGGATAGATATTGGCCATTCCGTGGATCAGATATCCCTCCTCGGGAAGATCTACGATCAGGTCGCCGCCCATGACGGCATTGATGCTCTGGATCCCGCGGCAGATCCCGAGAACGGGGAGTTCGGTTTCATCGATCACGTATTTGATCAGAGAGAACTCCGCAGCGTCCCGCCGGGGGTAGATCCTGCTGACTTTGGCACTCACCCGGGCGCCGTAACGGCGGGGATCCATATCGGGGCCTCCGGAAATGATAACGCCGTCCACGCGTTTTACGATCTCGATCTGAAGCGCCGGGTCCGCCGTATTCGGAATGATAACGGGAAGACCGCCCGCCCGTTCAACGGCCTGAACGTAGGAATCGTTCAGGAATTCCTTCTGAGCGCCGCTGTCTGTCGCATCGATGCTGCTTGTAATACCGATCAAAGGCTTCATACCGCACTTTTCTCCTCTTCTGAATGACTGAATACCATCCCGCAGTATTTCTCCGCATTCTTTTTCAACCTGACCAGCACGGCTATCTGCAGGATGAAAAGAGCAACCGTAACGGCCAATGCGATCACTATGCCGATCAGTTCCTCGTCTTCATTGCCGCTGTTCATAAAGGCGTTGGTTGCCGTGCCGGCATCGTACAGCGTATGGAGCAGAATGGGAACAAGCAAAGCCAGGGCGTATTCGCCCGCGACGGATCCGCTGCCTTTTATTCTGTTGTATTTTGCCAGGCCGAGGTGCCTGGCCATAATGATCCCGAACACCATGTGGCTCGCGACGGTTATCAGTCTTGCGATCGCCGTCAGGCCCGCATCGGAGCCGTAAAAGAATTCTTCCAGAAGCGTAAAGCCGAAGCCGACGGCCGCGCCGATCAGGATATATTCGTAGACGTTCCGGATCCTGCGGCGGAATATCAGCAGCGTAAGCAGGATCATCAGGAACTTTGTGATCTCCTCCGGCAGGCCCGCCGAGATAAAGGCCGCGGTCACGGAACGGATAAAGGCGGGGAGCTGCTTCGTGGAAAAACCGGCTTTGTCAAGCGCAAAGCCTATGCCGAGAAACAGCAGAAAAGAAAGGACCACAGAGGCGGCGCCCAGAATGACCGGGACCACTGCCTGCGTTTTTCCTATCATGTCGGGGGTCTCTCTTCGGATCATTCGTGAATAGAGGATTCCCAGTACGATCAAAGCGATCGCTAACTGAACGAAAGGCATACGTTTATCTCCTTGAAAAAGGCAGGCGTACACCTGCCTTTTAAGTGCGCAGCGGGAGGGATTCGAAGGTTGATCCCCCTTAGAAAACACTGATGAGACAAGGAGGATTCGATGGTGCTCATTCCTCTGTGCACACTTTGTGCACACCTTCATCTATCGAAACAGCTCCGCTACCGTTCCCATGCCCTGCTTCGGTTTTTCGGAAGAATGCTTCCGATATACTGCTTCACAGTTTGGTAAATCTCTTCAAAAGGTGGTTTGTTTACTCCCCCGGAAAATCGGAATTTCGCATAGGCATGTTCCAATTCATCTGTTTGGGAAAGAAAACCGCTGAAAGAACCAAGCGGTCTCCCGGTGGCATTCAGGGTTTGCACGATTTCCTGACTATTAAACTCAAAAACCTTGGAGATATAGTAGAGGTCGACAACATCCTTGATTCTGCGGAACACTTTTTCTGTTGATATTGCAGATATCTTATCCGTTATCATCTGCAGAGGAGCCGCGCCGCGAAAACGGAAGCCTTCAATCTCATAAATCCTGCCGGGAATCTCCGGTCTGTTTACATCGACATCCATCGTGAAGAGTACTTCTCCGGAAGTCCGATCCATTATTTCAAATCCTGCCGACCGACCTTCCCCATACATTCTGTACATGCTGACATCTAAACCGATCCCGCTTTCATCAAGTGCTTTTTGAAAGGACGCCACCATCTGTTCCGCCGAAGGAGCTTCCTCCGAAAGCCAGTTTCCGTCAATGTCAACTGTATGGCGTGTGTCATCCGGAAATCCAGCCTCAACCAAGCAGGCTTTTAGCACCATGGATCCTTTAAAACTGACAGGAATACCACTGTCGTATAAAGCCTTCATCACCTTATACATTAATTCTTCCTCAACTGTGATATGCATGTTCTCCCCTGCTAACTTTCATAATAATGCAGCGCATCCTCTGCCAGCTTTTCAAAACGGTCCTGATATTCCGGTGCTACGGAGAGCCCTTCAAAACTCTCTCCATTCGCATAATAATATCGGCTGACCGCTTCTGTGATTCCTTGCATATCAAGAATTGCTTCGTTGGCAAACGCATCCGAAACTGTACGGCTGAGATCAGTATACCGTAGGCCGTTCTTTTCGGAAACACTGTAATCACTGATCTGATTGCCAAGTACGACCACTCCGTTGAAGCGGGCAGCAGAATCATCTCCATAGATCCAGACAAGGTATTCATCGCTACGGCCGCCGAAGCGCCCCTGACACATCAGCGCTTCATCCAAAGCGAAAACAATATTCCCTCCGAGGCAGTCCCGGACTGCCTTCAACCATGTCGTCGCGCCAATATACTCGCTTCTCTTTGGAAGCGGCTTCTTGTGAGGATCATATGTCGGCAGCGTCATAGTTTTACGGTTGATCAAGTCTTCCTTTACTTGCTTCTCCAAAAGATTCAGAATGTATTCAGACGGCTTTCTTGCCCCGGTCTCCCAATTCTGGATCGTTCGGAAAGGAATATTGTACCGGGCAGCGAATTCACTTTGCGTATCGCCCAGCCGGGTTCTCATTTCGCGTATTTCCATCAAGCCACACCTCCGCAGCCAAATAATACACTCATTGAGTGTATTTGTCAAGAGCTCATTTCGATATGGCAGGTTTGGACCACTAATACTTTTCCATACCAGTCCATTAATAGATGGATATAAAACTATTTTTCGACTCCTTTATTCTTCAAATATAAATACGTTCCATTTGAATAGGATTCAAATTACGTGATCAGTTCTCGGATACTCGTCTTCAGATATTTCCTTGCTGTCCCGTAGGAAAACAGCAGATACAGTCCCGCAAAGAGTAGACAGGCCGGGAAGGTCAGCCACGACGGCAGTACCAGACCGCCGAAAATGATTCCGTACAGCAGGATCAGGATGATCGCCGTCGCAAGCGCCAGGATGAAGGCTGCTGCGGTGCGGACGAGGTGTTCTCCCCAGAGCATCTGCAGGACTGCCTGCTTCGGCAGTCCGAAGATCTGCAGATACCCCAGCTCTTTCCTCCGGTAGAACAGCTCCGTCCGGATCACCGAGACCATGTACAGGCAGATCAGAAGGCACATGGCAAAGAAAACCGCGTAAAACACCTTCATGACCTGGTCGATCTGCTCTTTTCTTTCGTCGATCTTCTGCAGATAAATATTCGCCCAGCCCTTCTGTCCTTCTTCCATTCCCGGGATCTCCATGAACAGCGCATCTTCTACAGCCTGCCGCTTCGTCTGGTCATTTGCCATTCCCCGCACCACACACATCAGCGAACCTGCGAAGACCGGATTCTCCTTCTTTTCTCCGAATATCTTCAGCGTTTCATACGGGATAAAAATGGCAGCTTTCTGCGTCCGCATATAGTAAAGGTCCGCCCGGAAGTGCTCATTGAATGCAGCCTTTTGTGGGATCGTGACCGCGCTGACCGTCCAGGTCCTGCCGCAGAAGGAAAATGTTCGTCCGACACAGTCTGCAAAACCCGTCCCCGGGAAAAGGATCTCTGCTGTCTCTTGCGTGATGATCACTTCGTCGGCTGCCACAGGAAAATGCCCGGCTTCGAACATGCCGTCGACATTCAGCACGGAGTCCTCCGCCGGCATCAGATAGTAAGCCACGAGGCCGTTATCCTCGGCCTCATAATAGTCATAGACTGTGACCCATTCCTTGTGGCCAAACTTCTCATACTGCTCTTTCGTGAAGCCGGCAAGGTCGACCGGATAACGCTTTGCATGCCAGCGAAGCGCTTCTTTGGCAAAGGAATTCTGGAAGATCCCGGTCAGCAGAAGAAGCAGGAAGGCAAAGGCCAGCGGCAGCAAGGCACGGAGTTTCAGCAGTTCCGGATGGCGTTTTACGGCATAGTATACCGGTGGCACGGGCCGCGTCCGCTTGAGAGTCAGTTCTGTCTCTCCTGCTGCGGCTTCCGGTTGCGGCATGGCTGCGCCTTCTTCCGCACCTTCAAGTTCACCGTAATCCAGAGGCAGGATCGCATCGGCATAGCGGTCGAAGCAGTCCTCGTGCGTTGCCACGATGATGATCCGGTCTTTATTTTTAAGGCCTGCCAGGATGTCCGCGATCTTATCCGAATTCTCCGCATCCAGCGAAGCCGTCGGCTCGTCGGCCAGCAAGAGCTGCGGGGCATTCAGAAGCGCACGGGCAACGGATGCCCGCTGGCGCTCACCCCCGGAGATCTCCGACGGGTACTTTTTCAGAAGTGAGACAATGCCCAACTGTCCTGCCAGGCGCTTGATCGACTGCGGATCGTTCCGGATAAGCAGCAGATTTTCTCGCACCGTCAGCCCGCCGAGCAGTAGGCTTTTCTGGAAGATCATCGCCGTCCGCACACCGCCGGTCTCGCAGGTCCCGTCATATTCCGTATCAACTCCACCCAGAATATTCAGCAACGTCGTTTTGCCGCAGCCGCTTACGCCCTTGATCACATAAAGCTTCCCGCTTTCGAAGGTATAGGTGATATCCTTCAGTACCGGGCGGCCGTCAAAGCTTTTATTCAGATTTTCCAAACGGATCTCCATGGCCGCCACCTCACAGTACATCGCGGTTTGCGATAAGGTTTTCATACCAGGACATCTGCTTCACCCTGCGGAAGCGGAGCATGAGCAGCAGCGCCGCAAGCAGGACCGCGCCGCCGTAGTAAGCCGCAAGCAGGATCGGATTGTAACTGAACAGTTCGTAATCCGTGATCATCCGGCGGTGATTGATGAAATTGCCAAGCAGTGACAATGGCAAACCAATCGCTGTCGCCATGCCCAGAAGTTTCACGAAGTTCAGCGTTCCGAGCAGCACCAGGCCGCGCAGGATCCTCTTTCTCGGATACCCGGCGTACTCAAAGACCGAAACGAAAGCGTTGTTGTAGGTGAATTCCGCGCGGCTCATTTCCGCGAAAAAGATCACAGTAAAGAGCGCCGCAAGCAGTGCGAACGGCAAAAAGATCCACGACAGATACGGCAGTTCCCACTCCTCGATGTGGTGCACGGCGTTTCGCGTCAGCCAGCAGTTCTGCTTGGCAAACTCCTGCCGGTACGTCTGATAGAACGACTCGAAACCGTCAAACGAATCAAAGAACAGAAAGTAACTCCGCTGTCCTTCTCCCATGAAGAAGTTTTCGTCCTGATCGAGGTCTCGGATCAGCGCAGCATTGACGAAAAAGAGGTTATCCGTCATCCCTGAATCCGGATTATCAAGGATGTAGTCGGCCCCGCAGGCGTTCATGTAGATCATGCCCTGTTTATCCGGCTTCTTCAGGATCCCGACGATCTCCAGTTCGACTTTTCCCAGTCCATAGAACTCCTTCGTCAACGTCTTTCCAATCAGTTTTTCGTGCTTGCCCGGCCGCATCACCTCGGCCATTTCATAGCTCAGGATCACCTGTTCCGGCGCGGTATAGTAAGTGCCGTACTCCAGTTCTTCCGTCAACAGGAACAGTTCTTCCTTCTCCGGCAGGACCCAAATAAATGCGTCCGGCCGCCTGACCTCTCCGGTCGCAGGATCCACCGCCTCATCCGGCACACAACCGCGGTAATTCACGACCAGTTCCGAGACGCAGTCCCATTCCGCTGAAAGGTCACTGAGCCTGGCGCCTTTCGTGAGAGACAGTTCCAGCACGTTGAGCCGGTACATCTTTTCGCAGGTGACCGCCAGCTTGTGAGACGGCGTATCCGCAAGGAAAAGAAGCAGCAGGGAAACCGTCAGAAACAGCAGAAACAGCCTCTCTGCACGCTTTTCCCGGCGGGAGGACTTGAACCATTTGGCAAGGAACGGCAGCGGGTTCGGAAGGTCGGTTTCGGACTGTACGACCGGGGGCGGAGCCGCATCCTGCGCAGACTCCGACGCCTTTTCCTCCATCCACGGTGTCTTGTCCTTCTTGGAAAAATGTACGATAGCATCGGCATATTCCACAGCCGCCTGATCATGCGTTGCGCAGATGATCAGCACCTCGTTTTTCAGTGCCGCCAGCGTTTCAAAAACTGCCCTCTTATTGGCCGGATCAAGTGCCGCCGTCGGCTCATCGAGAAGCAGGACTTTCTTTCCCTTCAGCAGCGAACGGATGATGGCGAGCCGCTGCCTTTCTCCGCCCGAAAGCGTCGGTGGGAAAGCATTTTTTCGCTCCTCCAGACCGAAGCGCCGAAGCAGGGGCAGGATCTTCTTCCCGCCGCCCAGGATCCGCAGGTTGTCCGTCACGCTTAGGTGATCCACGAAGACCGGATCCTGCGTGATGTAATCAAAAGAAGCCGGGTCCTCATGGGTCACCCGGCCTTTGTATGTCTTTCCGTCCCAGCGGACCGTCCCTTCAGAAAAAGGCACGAAACCCGCCAGCAGATTTAAAAACGTGGTCTTGCCGCTTCCGCTTTCTCCAAGCAGCAGATACAGGCCTCTGTCCCGGAAACTTCCGGAAAAGCGGTCAATCACGAAGCCCAAGCCATAGTGCTGCGAGAGATCACGGCAAACGATCATGGCATTTCTCCTGTCCACGCCGGAACCTCCCTGGTCGCAAACTCTTCCGGAGTCATTTCTTTCTGAATCATCGGAAGGTTCTTTTCCCAGCCGTACTTTGCGCCGCTGTCACTCAGGATTGCTCCGGTTTCCAGATCTTGCATGAACTGCCACAGGCGACTAAAATCGATCCCACCGATCTCAAGATCTTCATATTCGTCGCTTAACGCGTCGAAGCGGTTCTGTGCGACGACCACATCCTCGATCTTCCGAATGAAAGCGTACGCCTCCTGCTGCTCCGTGCTTGCCCTGCCGTCTCTCACCAGATCCGACAGCTGAACATAATCGTTATACGCCTCACCTGTCTTATACAGAACGTCGATCACGATCTTTTCCAGATATCCGGGAAGACTCATCAGATAGCAGACCTGGAACTTGTAATCATCACGATATGAGCTCTCATATTCCATGCTGTAGAAATAATCTATCTGATGTTTCGGTACATCTTTTTCCGGCGCTTGTTCCTCCGTGAGCGCTTTCCGTATCAGGCGCAGAAACAGGGCTTTATCCAGTTCTTCAAACTGCAGATCATCCTCTTTAAGCGCCAGCATCTGCTCCGGGCTTAAGGTATCGAAGAGTTCATTTATCGTCTCTCGGTCTCTCCTGCGGCTGTTATTCAGTGAAAACCAGGACTTATCAGGATGTATCGTATAGCTGACATCATATACTTTGTTTCCGTTTTTATCCGTATTCTCAGTCCAGCTTTCCGTCCATTCTTCGTTAAAGCGATAGCGCATATTTTTGATGTAAAAGATGAAATAGTATGGCGGCATCACGTCCTCTCCGCCATAGTCATAACGGAAAACGGCAACCCAGTCGTCATCCAGCAGCTCATAGGCAAATCGTCTGCCCTTTATCTCAGTCGGGGCATACTCACGTGTATCTGCTGTCATAGGAGGCAGCGTATAAGAAGGCACGTCCTCTGAGGCCTTTGTACTTGCCGATGTGCTGCCGCCCGTCTTTCCGCAGGCGCAGAGACCAAGAACCATGAGTCCCGTCAGTAAAAAAGCTGTGATCCTTCTGCGTGTTTTCATCTTTCACCTCTGTTTTTACCTGGTATTTATTGTATCTTAATTCACGGCGCCCGGTTCTTAAGTCTGGACTGGTAGTCTATTTTGTAGTGGGCTTTTATGCCATATACGTACTTACTGACTATCCAGCTCTTTGGCCCATCTCCTTCATCCTGTAGACTACCGGGCTCATGTAACCTAAGCTGCTGTGAAGTCTCTTCCGGTTGTAAAAGGCCTCAATGTAATAAAACAGATCCCTCTCTACGTCTTGTATTGTAGCATACTCCCGCCGATAAAAATACTCCTTTTTCAAACTTGCAAAGAAACTTACCATCGGACTGTTGTCATAGGGGTATCCCGCTTTACTCATTCTTCCCTTGATTTGTTCTGTGCCAGCATGGCCTGATAGCGGTTGTCAGATTCTCTTTCATATCAGTAACCATTATATTGTCTCTGGCTTTTCTCCATCCTTATTTTTCTTTGCCCGGGTCTTATAAACATTATATCGGTTCTTGCATTCCGGACTGCAGAACTGATTGCTGGGCCGGCTGGCTACAAAGATCTTGTCACAATGCCGGCAAATGCGCAGCGGTGTCTTTTCTTCCGTCAGCATGAAGCTGAACATCAGCTGAATGCCGAGAAGGAGTGAATGAAAATCCCAGATGAGCGTCGGTTTCTCCAGCAGAGCAATATGATAAGTCGGCGCATTTCCGTCAAAAGCCGCCATGCTCTGCTGCAGAAGCATGCGGGGCTGCACGTCTTTTTCACTATAGGCATCATAATACAGCGTGCTTGTAACGAAGAGGAATGCCCACTCAATAAACTGCTGTTTCAGCCAGTCATAACGCTCGCCATATTCCCTCTGGAATCCCATATTGACCGCCAGAGGCTGATCACTCATTGTTAGCATAAGCGCCAGCATTGGCTTATCGTCCTGACGGCTCCATATGGATTGTATCCCGCGTTTTACCAAGTCCGGTTTCTTGAAAGGGAAAAACAGGGCAAGATAGTCCATCGTATCCATGGTTTCCGCCCTTATAAACGGATTCTTCAGCAGATAGACCGCTTCGTAATCCATAAATTTCGAGGTCGTAGGCAGCGCGGTCATCAGTCCGAAAAGACCGTATTTCGTGGCAAAATCCAAAATTGCCTTCTGAATCTCTGTGTCGGGCTTTTTTCTCGTGCCCATTCGGCCTATGTTGAGTGCATCTACTACCAGTTGCTGTGCCGTTTCCATCGGATTGTATATCTTTGGCACCGCATCTAAAGTCGGAAGCAGATAGAGCGTTCCGTCTTCTGTTTTCTTCCATTCATACTTGCTGTATCTCACCCATGACGCGCGGTTTTGTTCAAAAAAGGGGTTCACATCTCACCTCCAGCGTAATCCAAACACAAAAAATGCAATTACAAGTATACAGGCTGCCCGTCTATCCGTCAAGGCCGGAGCCTCTCATTCTCGCAAGGAAAGCCCGCTCTTCCAACGTCAGCGGCTGCCTTCTTTCCACCTTGGCTTTCAGATACGGCAGAATCTTTTTATGGATCTTCTTAAGCAACGTCTTCTTCACCTTTCGGATATTCCGGTCCGTCTGTCCCCGTAATTCCGCGATCTTCTGGCTGCTGTACTGGCGGACGGCGGAGAAATACAGGATCTCCTTGTGATCAAGGGACAGTTCATACAGAACCTTGGATAAAAACGGATCTGTCACAAGCTCATGTATATCATAGGGGCAGTTGAAGAGGCTTTCTATGAAGTCTCCCTTTTGGACCTGCTTGTCCAATACAGTATTGGTTGTATCCGGGAAACGCAGGCCATCTTCTTTTGCGTCAAAGTCGATAGGGAGATCGTCACCGCTCCGGCTGATCTCATGATACCTTTCTCTGCGCTCTCTGTTTTCATCCAGCCTGTCCCACCAGGCGATAACATTTTGCCACTCAGAAACAGTGCGGGCCGCAGACTCCAGGCGAGCCAGCGCTTCCCGTTCGATTTCCCTCTTGAGTCGTTTCCTTTCAGGAGGTTCCGGTGGGTTCTGTGTCCGAATAGCCCGCTGTTCTTCCCGTTCCAATTCCAGATCAAGGGTCGCTTCCCGCTCTAAAGCCAGACTCTTTTGCAGCTTTTCGGACAGTTCTTCCTGCTGCTCATCTTCATCGGAAAAGCTGTTTTCCCATTCGTCCACCGGCACACACCTCCCTTCAAAAAAATTTTTTTCTTAATTTCCAAAAACAGTTCCGCAAACCGGGGCAGATTTCTCCTATTAGTGAGGGAGTAATCTTATTTTTGCCTTTTGGATTACTTTTGTATCGGGGAGGCCAGTTTCTGCGGCAATCGCTCACCCGGAGCGGCCCCTAATAATGCGGACAGCAGATTTTCTCGCATCTGATTACAGAGGCATGGAACTGCTAATAGCATTATATCGGCTTTTTCTCCCAATTCAAGAGAAATCCCGGGATAAATCCCTCAAAACGTCTATACAGCCCGAAAAAGGCCCGATTTCGCCCCGAAAACCTGCAGTTTCCGGAGTGGTCAGGCCTTATTTATATTCCAACAATACCGGTTTCGGGGACCGGAGAAAGGAGGTGCGGCATGCCGCGCATGCCAAAGTATCTCAAGGAAGAGTGGGCATTCTTCCTTGATGAACGCGGCCGGAAGAAATACTGCGAGTTCTGCAAAAACTGCGAGCGGGACTGCAAACAAAGCTTCCGTGCCACCGTAATCTACTGCCCGAAATACCTATCAAAAAGAAGGAGGAACAAGAATGAACCACGAAGAACCACATCGGAATGACAGTCCCCCGGTCATTCCGGAAGAAGGAATCAATGAGGGGATGTCGCCGGCGGAAACAACTGGTACGCCGCTGGATGAATCATCCGGGTTTACGGCACAGGACGTCCGGGATGTGCTGGCCAGGACAACGAAAGGCTTTGTCAAACAGACGATGGCCAACTGTCAGATCGCGCTCTGCCTGGATCCGGATATCGGCGGAAAGCTGCGCCGGAACCTGCTCACCGGACGGATCGATATCGTCGGCAAGGTTCCCTGGAACAGGGATCCGGATCCGGCCATCACCGACACGGACCTGCATGAGATCGAAAGCCGCTTTGAGCTGCAGTATGAACTGACGCCGGGAAAGAAGGTCCAGAACACGATCGACGTGGTCGCAAACCAGAACCGCTACCATCCGATCCTTGACAAGCTGCGGTCCTTTGTCTGGGACGGCAAGCCCCGTGTCCGAACCATGCTTCACCATTTTCTGGGAGCGGAGAACAGCGAATACACGGAAGAGGTGACGCTGCTGCTCATGCGGGCTGCCATCCGGCGGCTGGAAGAGCCGGGCTGCAAATTCGATCAGATGGTCTGCTTTATCGGCGATCAGGGAGCGGGGAAATCCACTTTCTTTCGCTTCCTGGCACTGGAGGACGACTGGTTTTCGGATGATCTGAAAGACCTGCACGACAACAAGGTCTACGAAAAGCTGCAGGGGCACTGGATCATTGAGATGTCGGAGATGCTGACGCTGGCCAATGCCAAAAGCATTGAAGAGATCAAATCCTTCCTGAGCCGTCAGAAAGAGACACACCGGGTCGCCTATGACAAGTATCCGCAGGACCGGAGGCGGAAATGCGTCTTTGTCGGCACCACGAACAGTATGGAATTCCTGCCGTTAGACCGGAGCGGGAACCGCCGCTTCATCCCCGTGGCGATCGATCCGGAGCAGGCGGAGGTGCACATCCTGGACAATGAGGAGGCGTCCCGGGAGTACATTCGACAGGCCTGGGCCGAGATGATGCAGATCTATGAACAGGATAAAGACCGGCCGCTCTGTCTGTCGAAGCGAATGGAGAAACAGCTGAAGGAATTGCAGCTGCAGTTCATGCCGGAAGACAGCAAGGCTGGGGTCATCCGTCACTGGATGGAAAAGGAAGCCCCGGAATATATCTGCGGCCTGATGGTCTGGCGGGAAGCACTGGGAGAAACCGGACAGCCGAAGTCCTACGAGCAGAAAGAAATCAGCGAGATCATCCGCCACACGCCCGGATGGACGCCAGTCAGCAGTCATCGTTTCGGGAAGGAGTACGGGATCCAGCGCGCCTACAAGAACCCGAACGGAGGCTTCATCACGATCAGCGAGGAGGACATCCAAGAGATGCCCTTCAATTTCGGCTAAGACCGTTTACAGTTTACACTGGATTTCCAGCTGAAGTGTAAACGGTAAACAGACTGCCTGCATTCCTTTTGAGGCAGTACAGAGGTATGAGCGCCTCCTTTTAAAGGACGGCGCTCATCTGCGTTTTAGAGGAAACATCTGATCAGAGTTTTAGAACAGCAAGCAGGGAACTTGTGCGGCAAGTTCCCAATCGCTCCTGTACGGAGACGGCTTTAGGGAGTGCCCTAAAACCCCGTCGGAACAATCGAAGCACTGAATCCCGTTTACAGAAACTCTTGTAAAC
>JAEEGI010017589.1_pt1 | contig 14635 bp, 5 predicted proteins | sample 8958751 | NCBI WGS metagenome assembly JAEEGI01 (sample SAMN16246545, study PRJNA631951) | gut metagenome | biome: gut microbiome; feature: rumen; material: KS-attached | host: Bos | place: Iran: Karaj | collected 2018-10
AAAATTCTAAGGTCTTTATCAGTGTTGCGCTCATTAATTGAGTTTTTAGTTCTTAGTTGTTAGTTGTTAGTTGTTAGTTGTTGGTTGTTAGTTGGGTGGCGATGGCGCGGGCCTCGTCGTTGCTGGCCACATAGTCGTCATAGGTGGGATGCTTGACAAGGTGCGCCTGGGCCATGGTGGTATCGATGATGCGGTAGATGTCGGTAAAGCCGATTTCGTCCTTCAGGAAGGCGGCCACGGCAATCTCGTTGGCGGCGTTCATCACACAGGGGGCCGTGCCGCCCGTGCGTGCCGCGGCATAGGCCGTGCCCAGCAGCGGGAACTTGTCAAAGTCGGGGCGCTCCAGCGTCAGGTTGGCCATGTCCTCGATGGTCATCTTGCGGCAGTCGCTCGCCAGGCGGCCGTCGGGCAGTCCCAGGGCGTAGCGGATGGGCAGGTGCATGTCGGGCAAGCCCAGCTGCGCTTTTACCGAGCCGTCCTTGAAGGCTACCATCGAGTGGATGATGCTCTGGGGATGCACCACAATCTCGATATCGTCGGGCATCACGCCAAACAGCCAGCGGGCCTCGATCATCTCAAAGCCCTTGTTCATCATCGTGGCCGAGTCGATGGTGATCTTGGCACCCATCGACCAGTTGGGATGCTTGAGCGCGTCGGCAGCGGTGACGGCGGTCAGCTGCTCCTTGGGCAGGGTGCGGAAGGGGCCGCCCGATGCCGTGAGCCACAGCTTTTCCACGTCCTGCATGCGCTCGCCCACCAGGCACTGGTAGAAGGCGCCATGCTCGCTGTCAACAGGGTAGAGCACGCTCTTGGAGTCCTTCAACAGGCGGTCGATGAATTCGCCGGCCACCACCAGGGTCTCCTTGTTGGCCAGGGCAATGCGCTTGCCTGCACCGATGGCGGCAATCGTCGATTCCAGCCCGCTGTAGCCCACCATGGCGGTCACCACTGTATCTATCTCGGGGGCGGTGACAGCCTGGGCGATGGCGGCGCTGCCGGTGGCTACCTCGATGTCGGTGTCCTCGAGGGCGTCGCGCACATACTCATAGTACTGCTCGTCGGCGATGATGACCATGTGGGGGCGCATTTGGCGTGCCTGCTGGATGAGCAGGTCGGCGCTGCTGCGGGCCACCAGCAGCCAGGCATGGAACAGGGCAGGGTACTCAGCAATGATATCGAGCGTCTGACGCCCGATGGACCCCGTGCTGCCCAGCACTGCAATATTTCGTCTGGTCTCTCTCATACGTTCTTTTTATTACAAACTGCGAAGATACTGCATTTTTCCTTCATGACAAGCGACCGAAAACATATTTTTAGAGTTAACGGCCATTGTTTTCGTTTTTTCACTTTTTCCACCCTTTCCACCATTAACACGGCCGTTCACCCCACGCCACGGCGCAATTTTTTTCAAACAACTTGGACAACTGACTGGTTAAACAACCGTAACAACTTTCTTTTTTTGGGCATCCGCGCTCTTTTGGCCCCACGCTAAGGCGCAAAGGCGCGAAGATTTTTTATAGTTTACGAATTAATCGAATTAAACTAATTGGCCTCCGCGCTCATTAGGCCCCACGCTAAGGCGCGAAGACGCTAAGATTATTTAAAGCCTGCGAATTAATTGATCTAATTGGGGTCTTGGCGTGAGGCTCGGGGCGTGATTGCCAGCAAATGTCTAAAAATATTACTTTTTCTTGCAAATTATTGAAAAAAACACTATATTTGGCGCCAAATAGCATTCAAAACTAATATTAACCTTTAAATTAGAATTGATATGGTAAATAAGAGCAATACCCCGGGGGCGGGATAATGTATTCTTTCGGCCCCTTATACCTTTAGAAGTGAATTTATTAATCTTTTAAAACTTTACAGATATGAGAAAAATTCTTTTACTCCTGTTTGCCGTGTTGCTGACCGCTCTGACGGCCAGCGCTTACAGCTTTATGTATAATGGCATATGCTACAACATTACCAACTCGACGGACAAAACCGTTGAGGTGACATACACGATAGGCTATAACACCTATAGTGGCAGTGTGTCCATCCCTCAGACGGTGAGCAACAACGGCACGACCTACAGGGTGACCGCTATCGGCACGATGGCTTTCCGTGAGTGTACTAACTTGACAGGCGTGACAATCCCATCCTCGGTGACCTCTATTGGCGAAGGGGCGTTTTATAAATGCACCAGTTTGCCAAGGGTGACAATTCCCAACTCAGTAACATCTATTGGAATTAACGCATTTTTAAGTTGCAATAACTTGACGAGTGTGGACATCTCCAACTCGCTAACCAGCATCCCCGCTAATGCGTTCGCTAGTACAAGCTTGACGAGCGTGACAATCCCCAACTCAGTGACCACTATCGACCAAGGGGCATTTAATCAATGCTACTCATTGACGAGTGTAGTTATCGGCAGCGGAGTGACCTCCATAGGATATAATGTGTTTGGAAATAACACTACTATAACATACATAGAATGTAAGGGCAATACGCCGCCCACCATCGACAGCAGCACTTTCACCAGCAGCCACTACAGCAATGCCACTCTCAAGGTGCCCAGAAACTTCGAGAACACATATCGGTCTGCTGAATACTGGTCAAACTTCACCGATATCGCGTCCTATGATATAGAGAGGAACGGCATCTACTATCTAATCACTAGTGAGGAAAACAAAACCGTTGAGGTAACCTATAAGAATAATAGCTACAACAGTTACAGTGGCAGTGTCACCATTCCCTCGACTGTGCAACACAATAACAAGACCTATAGCGTGACCCGCATCGGCACGAGTGCATTCCGTGACTGCACGGGCTTGACAAGCGTGACGATACCCTCGTCGGTGACCACCATCGATGATTATGCTTTTCAAGGTTGTTCCAACTTGACGAGCCTGGATCTTCCTCCATATTTGGAGATCATCGATGAATATGTTTTTAGGTATTGCACGAGCTTGACGAGCATTGTTATTCCCAATACAGTGACTTCCATCGGACGCTATTCATTCTACGGTTGTACTAGTTTGACTGACGCGATTATTGGCAACGGGGTCACCGAGATCAGTTATTCTGTATTTCGCAACTGCTCTGCTCTACAGCGTGTGACCATCTTCAGTGGGGCCCATATATTTCCTAACGTGTTCACTGGCTGCGATGCTTTGACCGAAATCACCTGCTGGGCAACAACGCCACCATATATTTATATTGACACATTCGCAAGCAGCCACTACAGCAATGCACAGCTCTATGTGCCAGTCGGCAAAAAGAGCGCTTACCAGTCGGCCAACATTTGGTCGAACTTCACCAATATGCATGAATTGGAAGCAAACTTTGTGGTGAATGGCTTCTTCTATAAGATCACGAGTACCAGCCCCAGGGAGGTCGAGGTGACCTGCAGGAACGATGATTACAACAGTTACAGCGGCAGTGTCACGATTCCCTCAACGGTGACTTATGGCGGTTCCACCTATAGAGTGACCCGCATCGGTGACAGGGCATTCTATAACTGTGCAGGTTTGACAAGCGTGACAATACCCTCGTCGGTAACCTCCATCGGTAGCTACGTCTTCTCTTTTTGCACAGGTCTGACGAGCTTGACGATACCCTCCTCGGTGACCTACCTTGGTGAAGCAGCCTTCGGTTTATGCACAGGTCTGACGAGTGTGACAGTTCCCGCCTCGGTGACCGATATGGGTGCGGCCCCCTTTACTGGCTGCGATGGATTGACCACCCTCAAGGTGGCAAGCGGCAACCCGGTCTATAGCTCCCCCAACAACTGCAATGCCATTATACGCACATATGATCATGCCCTGATCAACGGTTGCAATACCACTCTCATCCCGTATAATGTAACAGCCATTGAGACTGGGGCATTTTACTCTCTTCCCAGTTTGACGAGCATTGCGATACCCTCCTCGGTGACCTCTATCGGTCGGTTTGCGTTTGCGCAATGCACAGGTCTGACAAGCGTGACGTTCCCATCATCGGTAATTGACATCGGTGATAGGGCCTTCCAAGGGTGCACAGGTCTGACGAGCGTGAAGCTACCCTCATCGTTAACCGCCATTGGTGTCGACGCCTTCCAAGGGTGTATTCTGATGAGCGTGACATGTCTGGCCCAAACCCCTCCCGGTTTGGCTAATGAAGCTGTCTTTGACCTCGGCACCTATGCCAACGCCACCCTCAATGTGCCCAGTGCCAGCGTGAGCGCTTACCAGGATGCCTTTGGTTGGTCGAACTTTGCCCATGTCACGGTTTACACAGGCCCCGTAGGCTACGCCTGCTACACGCCGTCGAACACGACGCTGACCTTCTACTACGACGACCTGCGCAGCACCCGCACGGGCACGACCTACGACCTGAACACGGGCACAACCCAACCCAAGTGGTATTCAATCCGCGCTTCTGTGACTGATGTGGTATTCGACCCATCATTTGCCGGTGCCCGTCCCACTACAGCCTATTATTGGTTCCGTGAAATGTCAAACCTCACGACAATCACTGGAATTGAAAACCTCAACACATCAGACGTGACAAGAATGAATCACCTGTTCTATTACTGCAGCGGTTTGACAAGCGTTGACCTGAGCCACTTCAACACGTCTAACGTGACAAATATGAATCAGATGTTCAACGGCTGCACTGGTTTGACAAGCCTTAACCTGAGCAGCTTCAACACGTCGAATGTGATAGACATGAGTCGCATGTTCTATGGCTGCACTGGTTTGACGAGCCTTGATCTGAGCAGTTTCAACACGTCCAACGTGACCAATATGAACTATATGTTCTATAACTGCACTGGTTTGACGAGCCTTGATCTGAGCAGTTTCAACACGTCCAACGTGACCAATATGAACTATATGTTCTATAACTGCACTGGTCTGACGAGCCTAGACGTGAGCCACTTCAACACGTCCAACGTGACCAACATGAACTATATGTTCTATAACTGCACTGGTCTGACGAGCCTAGACGTGAGCCACTTCAACACGTCGAATGTGACTTCAATGCAGTTTATGTTCAGCGGATGCAGCGGTCTGTCAAGCCTTAACCTGAGCAGTTTCAACACGTCCAACGTGACAAGCATGTCGAATATGTTTAACCAGTGCCATAACTTGACAAGCCTTGACTTGAGCAGTTTCAACACGTCTAAAGTGACTTCGATGTATAATATGTTTTTTAGATGCTACGCTTTGACGAGCCTTGACCTGAGCGGTTTCAACACGTCTAGCGTGACAAATATGTCGGATATGTTTAACCAGTGCATTAACTTGACAAGTGTTAACGTTAGCAGTTTCAACACGTCGAACGTGACAAACATGAGAAACATGTTCGAATACTGCCACAAGTTGACGAGCCTTGACCTGAGCAGTTTCAACACGTCTAACGTGACAGACATGTCAACCATGTTTAGGCAAAGCGAAGTTTTGACCACCATCTATGTCGGTGATGGTTGGAGCACAGATGCTGTTACCACATCAACTAATATGTTCACCGGCTGTACCAGCCTGGTGGGCGGCATGGGCACGACCTATGATGCTAACCATGTGGACAAGACCTACGCCCACATTGACGGCGGCTCCAACAACCCAGGCTACTTCACCAATATCAATGCGCCCGCCGAGCCCGAGGCCTACGCCTGCTACACGCCGTCGAACACGACGCTGACGTTCTACTACGACAACCAGCGCAGCACCCGCGAGGGCACGACCTACGACCTGAACAGGAGCAGCGGCGGTATTTATGATCCTGTTTGGTATACCGACAGCACTTGTCGCTCTGTGACTAAGGTGGTATTTAACTCGTCATTTGCCGATGCCCGCCCCACAACAACCCACTATTGGTTTAGACAGATGAGAAACCTTACGTCCATTACCGGGTTAAACTACCTCAATACCGAGAATGTGAAATCCATGCTGTACATGTTCGAGAACTGTTCTAGTTTGACGAGCCTCGACTTGAGCAGTTTCAACACGGCCAACGTGCAATATATGTACAACATGTTCTCTGGCTGTTCTGGTTTGACGAGCCTTGACGTGAGCAACTTCAATACGGCCAATGTGGTAAAGATGGATAACATGTTCGCTGGTTGCTCTGGTTTGACGAGCCTCGACGTGAGCAACTTCAATACGGCTAGAGTGACAAACATGCGCAGTATGTTCAATAATTGCTCTGGTTTGACGAGCCTTGACCTGAGCAACTTCAACACGGCCAAGGTGACAGACATGCTCAATATGTTCAGAAACTGCAGTAATCTGAGGACCATCTATGCCGGCAGTGAATGGAGCACAGATGCCGTTACCACATCAACTAATATGTTCCAAGGCTGCACCAGCCTGGTGGGCGGCGCTGGCACGACCTGGAACGAATCCAACCCGACGGACAAGACCTACGCCCACATCGACGGCGGTCCCAGCAACCCGGGTTACTTCACCGACATCAATGCGCCCGCCGAGCCCGAGGCCTATGCGGTATATACTGCTGGCAATACGACGCTGACGTTCTACTTCGACACCGAGCGCAGCACCCGCGAGGGCACGACCTACGACTTGAATGTGGAGTTTGATGACCCTGGTTGGTTTATCGACAGGAGCTATACTTCGGTTACCCATGTAGTGTTTGACCCGTCGTTTGCCGACGCCCGTCCCGTTTCGACCTGCAGCTGGTTCTGGGGCATGACTAACCTGCAATCCATCACCGGAATGGACTGCATGAACACCGAGGACGTGACGACCATGTGGGGCATGTTCTCCTCTTGTTCGAGTCTTACGACCCTTGACCTGAGCAGCTTCAACACGTCCCAGGTGACCAATATGTTGGGCATGTTCAGCGATTGCTCTAACCTGACCACCATCTATGCCGGCAGCGGATGGAGCACGGCTACCGTCACCACAAGTGGTGATATGTTCAAGAACTGCACCAGCCTGGTGGGCGGCATGGGCACGACCTTCGATCCCAGCCACACAAACAAGGCCTACGCCCGCATCGACGAAGGCCCCAGCAGGCCGGGCTACTTCAGCGAGAAGACTACCTATGTGCCTGGTGACGTAAGCGGTGACCAGAGCGTGAACATTGCCGACGTGGCCTCGCTCATAGACCTGTTGCTGATGGGTGGCGAAGACAACCCCGCTGCCGACTGTAACCTCGATGGAAACCTGAACGTTTCCGACTTGACCTCACTCATCGACTACCTGCTCTCAGGAGCCTGGTAATGCGAGCTGCGCTCGCCGATTAGAGATTGCTGATTAGAGATTAGTGATTAGTGATTAGTGAGGCATCCGCGTTGTTTGGCCCCACGCTAAGGCGCGAAGCCGCTAAGATTTTAAAGTCGGCGAATTAAACGGATTAAACTGATTGCATCCGCACTCCCTCAGTTGTCAGGGAGTGCGGATGCTTTCGTTAAATTCGCGTAATCCGCGTTATAATCTAAGATGTCTCTAAGCTCTAGACTCTAAACCCTAGACCTCTCGCGCAGCGAGCTTAATCCACGCCCAGGTCGTGCAGGGTGCGGGGTGCCGGAGTCTTGGGCATGGGCTGGCGGTCCTTGAGCAGGTCGAGGATGACCTCGATGGCCTTGTCGAGCTGCTGGTCAATGCCTGCTGCCTCCATCACGGGGTCGTTGTCGATAAGGATGTCGGGATCCACGCCGTGGTTCTCGACAATCCAGTTGCCGTGGGTGTCGTAGTTGGTGAAGAAGGGCACGCGTATGTCGGTGCCGTCCATGTAGGGCAGTGAGCCGCTGATGCCCACGATGCCACCCCACGAGCGGGTACCGATAACGGGACCAATCTTGTTCTCCTTGAAACTCCAGGGGAACAGGTCGCCGTCGCTGGCGCTGTACTTGTTCACCAGCAGCACCTTGGGGCCGACGAGCGTGCGCTCGGGCGTGGTGCCGTTGTGGTTGCTGCCGCGATACATGGTCAGGCGGTAGGGCTGACGCAGCAGGCGCTCGATGACCATGGGCGAGATGTTACCACCGCCGTTGCCGCGGTCATCGACGATGAGGGCCTCCTTGTCGGTCTGGGCAAAGAAGTAGCGCGAGAACTCACGCAGGCCCTCGGGACCCATGTCGGGGATATAGACGTAGCCCACACGGCCACCGGTCTTCTCGCTCACATAGTCGATGTTGTGCTGTACCCACTCGTGGTGGTACAGGGGATATTCGTCCTGGATGGGCTTGACAACCACCTTGCGGCCACCCTCGAGGGTCAGCTCGGTCATCACGCCGGCCTTGTCGCGCAGCAGGGTGTAGATGTTGTTCACGCCCTGGGCACTCACACCGTCAACAGCGGTGATGACATCACCCTCCTTGACGTTCATGCCGGGCTCCAGCAGCGGCGAGCGCAACTCGTTGCGGTCGGGAGCGCCGCGCAATATCTTGGTGATCTTGTAGCCGCCTGCCACCTGCTCCAGCTCAGCACCCAGCATGCCGATGTTGTGCTGGTCGGCCTTGATGTGGTCGCCACCGTCAACGTAGGCATGTCCCACGGCCAGCTCGCCAATCATGCCGCCGATGACGTAGGTGAGGTCCAGGCGGTTCTTGACGTAGGGCAGCAGGGCGGCATACTTGTCGTGCATCGCCTGCCAGTCCACGCCGTGCATGTTCTCGAGGTAGAAGCCGTCGCGATAGTTGCGCCAGGCCTCGTTGAAGATCTGGTTCCACTCCTGGTCGTAGTTGACCGTGGCAATCATGTCGTCGAGGTTCACTGCCTCGCTCAGGTCGGCCTTGCGGGGCGACAGGGGAGCGATGTAGAGGTTGTCACCCTTCATGAACGCTGCCGTCTTCAGGTCCGGCGAGGGGAACATGAAGGCACGCTCGGCAACGACTTCGTCCTTCTGCTCGGCAAAGTCAAATACACGCACGCCGCCACGGCCGCTGCTGTACCACAGGTGGCTGCCGTCGCAGGCAAAGCCGCCATAGCTGCCGGTGCCCAAGGGGAGTTTCACGATGCGGTCCTGGATGCCGTCGATGTCGATGCGGATGGCACCGGCATCGGCCTGGGCCTTACCCTTGCCGCCCTTCTTGTCCTTGGGAGCCTCTTTGGGGGCATCCTTGGGCTTGTCGCCGCCGGCGTTCACCTGGTCGTCCTTGGGAAGGAAGGGCGAGGGGGTGTCCTTGGCCAGCATGACGAGGTAGATGCCCTCCATGTCACGGTAGGCAAAGTTCCACTCGATGCTGCTGTAGATGGGGTTGAAATCGCGGGCCGAGGCAAAAATCAGGTACTTGCCGTCGCTCGAGAAAACGGGCGAGTTGCTGTCATACCAGCGGTCGGTCACGGGGTATTCCTTGCGCTCGGTGATATTGTAGAGGTAAACCACGCTGTATTCGTTGGTTCCCTGGCGGTAGTATGTCAGCCACTTGCCGTCGGGCGAGAAACTCGGGGTGGGTATTTCGCCCATCTCGTCGGTGAGCAGGGTTTGCTTGGCCATGGTCTTGACGTTGAGCAGCGTCATGCGGTTCTTGCGGTCGGTATAGACGATCTGGCTGCCGTCGGGGCTCCATTCAAAGTCGCGGATGTAGGTGTCGTTGTCCTTGGTGAGTTGGATAGCCTTGTCACTGCCCACGGGACGCATCCACAGCTCGGTCTCGCCGGTCTGGTCGCTGATGTAGGCAATGTTCTTGCCGTCGGGGCTCCACTGGGCGTTGCGCTCGTGCACGCCAGGGGTGTGGGTGATGTTGCGCGTCACGCCGTGCTTGGCAGGCACGTCAAACACCTCGCCGCGGGCACTGATGACGATGCGGCTGCCGTCAGGAGCCAGGCTGCCGTCGCGCAGGTCGTCCTTCACCTTGCGCTGCTCTTCGCGGGCAAAGTTGTTCTCGCTGTTGAGATAGACGGTGATCTTCTCGCTGCGCTTGGTTGCGGGATCGAGCACATACAGGTAGCCGCCGTTCTCAAACACGATTTTGCCGCCACCGCAGTTGGCAAACTTCACGTCATACTCGGTGAAGTCGGTCACCTTCTGCGTTGCGCCGGTGCGGGTGTTATAGACGAAGATGTTCATGCGGTTGTCGCGGTCGCTCATGAAGTAGATCTCGTCGCCAATCCACATCGGGTCGATGTCCTGGGCAATGTTGTCGGTGATGTTGGTCACCGTCTTGGCCTGGGTGTCATAGATCCAGATGTCGTCGGCCATACCGCCCTTGTAGTATTTCCACGTGCGGAACTCGCGGAAGACGCGGTTGTAGGCCATCTTGGTGCCATCGGCATTATAGGAGCAGAAACCGCCTTCGGGCAAGGGCAGCTGCTTGGACATGCTGCCGTCGATGGGAGCGCACCACAGTTTGCCGTCAAAGCTGTCGCTGATGCGGTTGCGGTAGACGACGCCACGGCCATCGGGGGTCCAGGTCATCACGATGTTGTTGGGACCCATGCGGTCGCCCCAGTCATCACGGGGATTGCTGGCCGTGAAGGTGATGCGGCGGGGCTCGCCACCCTGGGCGGGCATGACATAGACCTCGGTGTTGCCGTCGTACTGGCCCGTGAAGGCGATGGTCTGCCCGTCAGGAGAGAAACGGGCAAACGCCTCATAACCCTTGTGTGACGTGAGTTTGCGTGCCGTGCCGCCGGTGATGGGCACAGTGTAAATGTCGCCGGCATAGGAGAAGGCGACGTCACGGCCGTTGGTGCCGGGGAAACGCAACAGGCGTCCCTCGTCGGCCTGGCTGTTCAAAGCCACGGCAGCCAATGCTGCCATCAGGATGAATTTTGGATTCATAGTTCTTGAGTTTTAAGTTTTAAGTTTTGAGTTTTAAGTTGTTAGTTATTTTCAGTTCGTTGTATCAGCGCTTGATGACCCTGAGGTGGACGGGCTCGCAGGGCGTGAATGCCTTGGGAAGCCTGATCTGCCTGAAGGTGATGGCGTTCTCGCCCTTGAGCAGCTTGACGGGAACCATATTGCTGTGTGCAATACCGTTGATGCTGAAGTCGTTGATGTTGGTCATCACCAGCGTTCCCATCAGGTGGGTGTTGACAGTCACTTCCCTCACGTCGAGCGTGCCGGTGGGATGATAACCCAGGTCAACCAGATAATCGCCACCCTCGGCCACACTGACGTTGATGGTGGTTTGGCCGCCCACACTGTCGGGGAAGAAGGCGATCTGCGGCGTCAGGTTGAAGGCTATGTAAGGCCTGGACATATAGCCGTTGACATATTTGCCGGCTATATCTACCGCATACTCGACAAAGCCGTCATTCTGGGGCAGGGCAAACACCGAGTCGTGGATTTCGGTCTTCTTGCCGTTGATCAACAGGCGATAGTTCAGCTGGGGATTGTAATCGACGATGTGTCCGCTGTCGTCGGTCCATTCCACCGTTGGGGTGGGGGGCATGAACACCTCGTTGTGGTGCAGCGTGACCTTGTTGGTCTTGCGCTGGCCCTGCTGCATGTGGATGACGATGCTGTGACGCCCCTCGATGTTGTTGGGCAGGAATGCGCTCTCGAGCACCGTGCCGTTATCGGTGATTTTGGCCACGTCGTTGCCGATGCCCTCGACCGTGATGTCGAGCACGGCATGGCGGTAGTTGAATCCGGTCAGAATCTTGTTGCCAGGCATGCCCTCGGGCACGGTAGGCGTGAACTCGATGCCTTCGGGCTTGAAGTTCATGCCCATGAACACGCGCATCACCATGGCGGCATTGGACGCGGCGGTTCCCAGGTTGTCGGTATTGATGCCCTGGATGTGAATGCCATGGGACTGGTAGAGCGCTTGGGCACGATACAGGGCACCCAGGCCGCGGCGCAGGGCGTTCTCGTTGCGGGTATAGGCCGCTGCCAGGTTCCACAGTGCCTGGGTCGTCGCCCACGATGCGTTGGCAAAGTAGGGCTCGATGGCCGTCGAGGGCGGGTAGGTGACATTCACGCCGCAGTTCGAGACGGGCGTCTGGCTGATCAGGTTCTCGGCACGGTCATCGTCGGCAATACCCCACAAGACGCACATCGCCTGCGAGGTGTTGTCGGTGAGCGGTGACTGCTTGGGCACAGCCATGCCATACAGGAATGAACTGTAAAAGCCCCGCTGCTCGTTCCACAGGTATTGGTTGATGCCATCCTTGAGCCGCTGGGCGTCTTTGTCATGGGAGTGCTCGATTTCCATCTCGTCGGCCATTTCGGCCAGGATGGCATAGGCATGGGCAGTGAGGATGTTGTTGCCCAGCGACATGCACGAGAACAGGTCGTTATAGCCCATCCAGGTCATGCGGCGGGCGCCCAGAGGGCGTGACGAGGTGAATCCTGCCCCGTGATTCAGGCCGGTAGTGCGGTCGGGCAGCACTTGGCTGTTGATATCCAGCGTTTTTTTGATGACATGGTAGGAATAGGCCAGCCACTGGCGGTCGCCGGTGGTCTTATACACCTCCCAAGCGGCCGTTGCCCAACCGATGTGGTCGCTCACGATGGGCCATTGCCCCTCGCGCTGCATGATGATGCTGTCGCGGTCCACCATGGTCTTGAGGGTCGACATGGCCTGGTGGGGCTTGAGGCAAGCCAGTGACAGGTAGATGGCGCAGTACAGGCGGCTGTAATTGTGCTCGGCGACGAAGTTGCCGTTCTTGTCGATGCCGTCGGCAATGCGGTCCATCGACATGTCGTAAAGGGCATCCACCAGCCGCAGGCCACTCTTGAACTCGGGCATGGTGGCAGGGCGCTCCTTGCGTTTGTGCCACTTCTTGCCCTGGATAAATTTAATTTTCAGGGAGTCGTAGCGGTCATAGAGGGAGTCCAAGCGGCCAAGCCCCACGTTGGTCTCGATGCGGTCGCCGCGACGTGGCACCCAGGCCATGACAGTGTCCTCGATGACACTGTCGCCCGTAACGGTAAAAGCCTCGTTCTGGACAATCACCTGACTGTTCATTTCCTGACGACCGTGACAGGCACACAACAACAGGCCCACAGCTATCGCCATGAGCCACAAATGTGGCTTCAGCACTTGATTCATATTCATTGTTGACGCAAAGATAATTGTTTTTTGCAACAAATGGCACGTTAATTGCCTTTTTGATGCCAGAAAGTGTTTTTTTTATGTTATTGTTTCAGGTAATACATTTATGAATATGAAAAAGTCAGATCATAATAAAGCGCCCCATAGCGGGCGTCAATTCCTCCCCCCACATGCCTATCACCCTAATCCCTCGCTCGCGGCGTCACGGCGCCCGTTCATCGCGTGGCCCGACAGATAGGCCGTTCCTGTCATCACTCAAGTGGCAGACATGGTGACAAAATGGCGGTTTTCGGCCATTGGCACACTCGTTGCTAATTAGCAAAGCAGAAAATCAACTAACATTTTAATAACATCAAACGATTAATCATGACTATTAAACCATTGAACGACCGCGTTCTCATCGAACCGGCTAAAGCAGAAGAAGTTGTCGGTGGCATCATCATCCCCGACAGTGCTAAGGAAAAACCTCTCAAGGGCAAAGTGCGTGCCGCAGGCAACGGAACCAAAGACGAGGAAATGATTGTTAAGCCCGGTGATACCGTCCTCTATGGCAAGTATGCCGGCAACGAAATCGAAATCGACGGTGAGAAGCTGTTGATGATGCGCCAAAACGACATCCTGGCCATCGTCATCGACTAATATAGTTTTAAATGTAAGAATTAGGAAACTAGAAACTAGAAACTAGAAACTAGGGACTAGAAACTAAAAAACTAAACAACAATATGTCCAAACTAATCAAATTCGATATCAAGGCTCGCGAAGAGCTCAAGAAGGGCGTCGACCAGTTGAGCGACGCCGTAAAGGTAACCCTTGGTCCCAAGGGCCGCAACGTGATTGTTGACAAGAAGTATGGTGCTCCCCACATCACCAAGGACGGTGTGACCGTTGCACGTGAAGTGGAACTGGAGGACGAATTCCAGAATATTGGCGCACAGCTCGTCAAGGAGGTCGCCAGCAAGACCAACGACGATGCCGGTGACGGCACCACCACTGCTACCGTTCTGGCCCAGGCCATTATCACCGAGGGTCTCAAGAACGTGGCTGCCGGCGCTAACCCCATGGACGTGAAGCGCGGTATCGACAAGGCCGTCAAGGTCGTTGTCGATGGCATCAAGGAGCAGGCTCAGGAAGTGGGTGACGACTTTGGCAAGATCGAGAACGTGGCACGCATCAGCGCCAACAACGATGACGCCATCGGCCAGCTCATTGCCGAGGCTATGAAGAAGGTAAAACAGGACGGTGTCATCACCGTCGAGGAGGCCAAGGGCACCGAGACCCGCGTCGACGTGGTCGAGGGTATGCAGTTTGACCGTGGCTACATTTCGCCCTATTTTGTCACCAATGCCGACAAAATGGCATGCGAGATGGAGCGTCCCTTTATCCTGATTTTTGACAAGAAGATTTCGGGCCTCAAGGACCTGCTGCCCTTGCTGCAGGGTGCCGTTCAGGCTCACCGTCCCATGCTCATCATTGCCGAGGACGTTGACGGCGAGGCTCTGGCATCGCTCGTAGTGAACCGCCTGCGTGGCTCGCTCGAGGTGTGTGCCGTGAAGGCTCCCGGCTTTGGCGACCGTCGCAAAGAGATGCTGCAGGACATCGCCATCCTCACCGGTGGCACCGTCATCAGCGAAGAAACCGGCCTGACGCTTGAGAAGGCCACCCTCGAGATGCTGGGTACTGCCGAGAAGGTCACCGTCGACA
>JAEEGI010017596.1_pt1 | contig 14632 bp, 5 predicted proteins | sample 8958751 | NCBI WGS metagenome assembly JAEEGI01 (sample SAMN16246545, study PRJNA631951) | gut metagenome | biome: gut microbiome; feature: rumen; material: KS-attached | host: Bos | place: Iran: Karaj | collected 2018-10
AATTTATACTTGGGAACCTTCTAAAAACAAATATGAAAAAGATTATAATTTTATAAAAAATCAAAGTGTAATAAAATGGGTAACAAACTTTGTATATGATATTAAAAGAATAAAATTTAATGATTCAACAAATAAAATTAAAGTAGGATTAGGTTTAAATATGGGAATAATGAAATTAAATGATACTTTTAATTCACTTTCTTCTTCAAAAGTATCTAAATATTATAGTAGATCAAAAAATAGAGTTTTTTTCTTAGATTATGAAAATACTCTTCAAGAATTAGATGAATCAATTTGTGATGAAACAACATCAATAAAAAATTCTCCTTCAAAAAAAAATAGATTATCCCCAAATAAAGGTTTATTAAAAATATTAGATAATTTATCTCAAGATGAAAATAATTTAATATTTATATTATCAAAATATGAAACAGACTTTATAACACATTTTTTTTCAAAATTAAAAAATTTAGGTTTATGTGGAGAAAATGGATTTTATTATAAATATCCAAATGATAATATTTATAATGAAATAGTAGAAATACAAGATTGGAGTTGGAAAGATACAGTAATAAAAATAATAAAAGAATTTACAGAAAAAACAGAAGGTAGTTTTTATATAGAAAAAAAATCTTCAATTATCTGGAATTATAAACAAAGTGATTCTGACTTTGGTCCTATACAAGCTGATGAAATTAAAACTCATTTAATGAGTATTTTTAATAATAAATTAGATATTGAAAATTACAATGGAACTTTAGAAATTAAACCTAAAGATGTTAATAAAGGTGCTTTTGTTGCTAAAATAATTCAAAATGAATTTAAAAAAAGGAATATTGATTTAATTGTCGCTTTTGGTGATGATAATACAGATGAAGAAATGTTTTCTTACTTTAATTCTGCAGAAAAATATTTTCCCAATTTTAATAATAATATTAAAGTTATTACTGCTACTATTGGAAAAAAACCTTCTAAAGCTAAATATTTTATAAGTGATATTAATGAATGTATTGATATTTTAGATAGTGTTACTCATACAAATTTTTCTAATAAATTTGAAAGAAAAAGTAAAGTTTCTAAAACTGAAAAATTTAATGAAATTGATTTTCTTGGGGAAAGAAGTTATAGAAAAAGAAGTACTTATAGAGAAGAAGAAGAAGGTAAAAATATGGTTTCACAAAAATTCTTTGAAGAAAAAGAAAATCAATAATTAAATCAAATTTAATATTTATATAATATAAAACTAATAAAAAGAGTTAAGTGTATAAAAATTAAGTAAAAATCTTATTTTCTTTTATGACATTAAAATTTTTTTTCTAATATAATAAATTCAAAAATAAATTAAGGTTTTTTAGATTTTTTAGATATAAACATAGATTAAAGAACAAATAAAAGGGATTTGATATATTAATTAATAAATCTTTTCATTATTTATTTAATATGTTATTCCAAAAAAGTAATTTATTAATTTCCTATTTATAGAAGATTTTTTATTTTTAATATCATTTAAAAAGGAAAAAAATCTTTAAATATATAAAGAATTTTATGAGGTGAAACATATAGAAGAAAATGATTATTTTTAATAGGAACAATTTTTGTTAATATTTTAATTTTTTTTTTCTATGTTTAAATTATCAAAATAAATTTATATGGTTTTTATCCAATAACTTAAAGTTAAATAAACATATTAATTTTTTTATTTTCCACCTTTCTTTTTTATTTTAAAAATAAGTAAAACATTATTTTTTTAAATACATAAAATTATTTAAATTGCATTCATAAATTAAACGAACTAATAAAATATATAAACATTTATAAAATTAATCAAAATCAATTAAATCAGTTAAGGATTTTTTTTGAACATATTCCATTCTTGAAGTACAAACATTACTTTCAAGATTAGTTTTGAGATCTTCATAAGAAGAAAAATCATCTCTAATCTCAATTTTATTTTTTCCATTATTTAAACTTTGATTAGTAATTTCAATATCATCACTAGGACTTTCTTGTTCAATTTCGTCTATATTAACATTTAAATCATTATTAATTCTGAAATTAATCAAATTATAAAATTTACCATCACTAAATTCAATATGAGGATATCTTCCATCACAAGTTATAATATTATCTACAATTAATTGACATCTATATTTACCAGGTTCTAATTCTTTTGGTTCTATAAATAATAAAAATATTTTTAAAATAGAATTATATTCGAATTTATATGTTCTTATTGAAAATTTTAATTCTCCAAATTTTCCTAATATTTTATTCATTAAAACATGTACTTTAATTTCTACTTCATGAGCATAATAAGGATATGTTATTGTATATAATGTTTTCATTTTTGTTATTAAATTTTTCATTATTTTATATATTTTATTTCCACGAAATATACTCTGAATTTTTCTTGCATTTTCCCATCTTCTTCTTATTAAATCATAAGTTAAGAAATAATCTTTAAATTTAATTATATTATAATAAATTGTAAATAAGTTTTCTATTGTGTTTTCTTTCTGTTGAAAATTACGTAATATTACATTATTTATCATTGATATTTTGGCATGTTTTAATGAAAGTTTTTGTCTTATAAATGTTTGAATTTTTATTATTGAAGAGATACATTTTTTTTTTAATTTTTCTTTCATTTTTCTAAAAAATTTTTTTCTTAAAGAATATGAACGATATACACTTTGAATTTTTATTATTTTTTTTACTTTCCCTATAAAAGAAAATTGTTTATCTCTTTTTATATATCTATTATATGTTTTATTATATTTTTGAGTTGATATATTATTGAAACAAATTATCTTTTCTTGGAATAACTTTGTATCTTCTTCTAACTTTAAATCTTTTTTATCATTAACATATTTTGTTATTGAATTTGTAAAATTTTTATATTTCGTTTCTACATTATTTTTCATTTTAAATAAATAAATTTCATTTTCTTTTGTGTTTTTTATCTTTTGATTAGTCAAAAATATTTTAATATTTATTCCTAAAATAGAATTGATTAACTTATAATCTAGAATGGAAAAGTTACCTTCTTTATTTTGGTTTCTCTCCATTAATGATTTTAATTAATGATGTTAATTATAAAAAATAATTTAAAAATAGAAAAAATAATTTCTAAAAAAAAGATATCATTAAATATAAAATATTAGGTTTTTACTATAATACAATAATTATGATAAAAATTGAAATTATTAATCATATAGTATTATGATTCTTATATTTAATTTTTTATTAGTTGAATTAATAAAAAATAATTTTTCAAATAAATTATTGATTAAATTAAATATTTTCATTTAATCATTAAAACAAATTTTGGAAAAGAATATGAATAAATTATTTAATAAAACATGAAAAAATTTGTTTTAAAAGTTCTTTTTGAATTTTAAATTATTAGAAAAAAAAATAAATTTTCAGAAAAAATCTAATTTTTATTTCTCTTATATAATTAAGAATATTAATGTTTTGATTGACTTTTATTTTTTTAATTTATTAATATTTTTAATTTTTAAATTTTTGAATTTTATTAATTATTTTTTGTTTTATTATAAATGTCAACAGATCTAAGTAAAGTTAATGAAAATAACTATAAAATATATATACTTCATTTAAATCAAATTTTTAATCAAATTGATTATTATCTAAGCAAAAAAAATGTCCATTTTCAAAAAATTAAAAATAATATTAAAGAATTTAAAACAATATTAGAAAATGAAAATAAATCTAATTTAAATGCTGATAAATATTTTCCTATAATTGCAAAATCCTTAGAATATGAAAATTATAAAATAGCATATTCGGTATTAGATGATTTGAAATTTTTAATTTCTAATAATTTTTTACTTGGTAAAACAAAAGAAAATGATATTCAATCAGATTTAGAAACTAAAAATAATGGAAATAGAAGAATTTTAGATTTAATGATTGATTGTTTTTTAAATCTTGAAAATTATAGTGATGAAGAAATTTGGTTTAAAACTTTAGAAGTTTTCCATGAAATAATATTAAATAAAAATATCATTTTAGTAAAAGAAAATTTAATCAAAATATTAAAATATTATTTCAATCTATATTCTAAAACTAGAAATAACCAAAATAAAGAAATTGAAGAAAAAATAAGAATATTAATAAATGAATATTACACAGAAATGAGTTCATCATATAGTAAATATAATATAATTCTTCCATTAGAAAGAAAAGATACGAATTTTAGTTTTGATTTACCATTTAACGATTTTATGTATAAAATATATAAAAATTTAGGAAATATAAATTTTATATCAAATAATTTGAAAAATAATCCTTTAGATATATTAATCAGTAGAATATTAAAGCAAATGGTAGATTCAATTTGTTTAGAAGATGCAAAAGGAACTTTAACAATATATAATAATTATAAAGTAAATTCATTAATTCCAAAAAATGAAAATGATTTTACTCTTCCTTTATATAGAAAATTATCAAATTTAAAAATATATAATGAATATAATAATGAAAGTGGATATTTTGGTTGGTGTTATATTTGTAGAAAAAAAGCAAATTATTATTGTAAAGATAGGAAACTTCCTCTTTGTTCCTTTAAATGTAAAGAAATATTAAATAATGAAGATGAAACAATTTTTAACTTTCAAAAAGGAATTATATATAATGAAAATTGTATTGAAATATTTAAATTTTTATCCAGTATTTTATCCAATGAAAGTTATAATTTAAAATTAAAAAAATTGTCTTTAGAATTAATCATTTCAATTATTATGAATTTTAATCCTTCTTTAATTAATAATAAGAAATTTATTCAAATTATAAGAGATAATTTATCAGAAGGATTATTTAAAACATGTTTAAGTGAATATATGGATATATTTGAATTAAGTGTTAATCTCTTTTTCTTATTATGGACATATTTCAGAGAATATTTAAAAAATCAAATAGGAATTTTTAATCAAAATGTATTTTTAAAAATATTAGAAAGTGAAAATTCCTATTATCAACAAAAAAAAATAATTTTAGAAAATTTTTCAAAAAGAGAAGGAATATATTTTATAGAATTATATGCAAATTATGATTGCGAAGAGGATGAAAAATTACTAGTAAATAGAATAATAACAGCATTAACATATATAGTTCAAGGTAAATATATGAAAATACCAAATTCATATTCAGAATCAGAAAATTTAGAATTAATCAGTTTATCATTAAAAATATTAACTAATGTAATAGAATCAATAAGTAATTATTGTGAAGAACATTTATCAAAAAGAGATAAAAATATATTAAATGATAATGGAGAAGAAGAAGGAGAAAAATTAGAAGATTTTGGAACAACAACAGAAACAAATTCAATTATGACTTCTCAAAATGATTTTTTAACAAAAGAAAAAATAGATTTAAATTTAAGGAAAAAATTTCAATTAGAAGAAGCTGCAAAAGAATTTAATTTAAAACCAAAAAGAGGAATAAATTATTTAAAAAAACATCAATATATAAATACATCTACTATTGAACAAGAAGCTATTTCAATCAGTGATTTTTTAAGAAATAATCCTAATTTAAATAAGCAAAAAATAGGAGAATTTTTAGGAGAAAAAAATGATTTATCTTTAAAAACTTTAAAATATTTTGCAGAAAGTTTTAATTTTAAAGGAATGAAAATAGTTTCAGCAATAAGATTTTTTTTATCAGCTTTTCAATTACCTGGAGAAGGACAAAAAATAGATAGAATATTACAAAATTTTAGTGCAAAATATTATAATGACAATAATAATTTATATGAAAGTGCTGATGCTACTTTTTATTTAACTTATGCAATAATGATTTTACAAACTGAATTACATAATCCAAATATTAAAGAAAAAATGACTTTAGAATCTTTTACTAAATTTGTTAATGATCAAAATAATAAACCTTTAGATAATGAAACTTTAAAAGATATATATAATGATATATTAAATGAACCTATTTCACTTCCTGAATTAGATGAAGCTAAAGATAAATTAAAAAATAATAAAAAGGAAGAAAATTATAAAAAAGAAAGACAAAGAATAATAAATGAAATAAATATGAAATTAAAACAAAATAATGAAAAGCCATATTTTAAAGTTTTAGATAAAGAAGAATTTTTAGAATCTTTTATGGAAAATATATGGACTCCATTATTAGTAATGTATGGAGTAATAATTGAAGCTTCAGATAATCCAAATTTATATACTCCATGTATTTATGGTTTAAGTAATTGTATAAAAATATTTGGAATAATGGATTTAGATTCTCAACAAAAAATTACTTTAATGACTTCTTTCAGTAATTTAACTAATATATTTTATATTAAACAAATTGAAGAAAAAAATATTTTATGTATTAAACAAATTTTACATTTAGCAAGTTCAGATTGTAGATATTGTAAATATACTTGGAATATTATTTTAGATATTATTAATAAAATATATTTTTATCATTTAAGTGTTATTGGCTCTAAATTAGAGAAAGAAGAAATATTTAAAAATTTAAGTGAAAAGAAAAAAAATAATCCAAATTTTGAAGAACAACTTCAAATTGAAAAAGAAAATATGAAATTAATTACAAAATCAATATCAAGTAATGATTATGAAAGAATATTTCCAAGGACAAAAAATTTTGACCAAAATTCAATTATGGATTTTGTTCAATCTTTATGTGAAATAGCTAAAAAACAATTTAAGAATGGTCAAGTTACTAAAATATTTTTTTTACAAAAAGTTGTTGAAGTAGCTGAAGCAAATGTAAAAAGAAATAGATATATTTGGAGAAATATATGGAATTTAATTGGTAATTTTTTAACTGAAGTAGCTTTAGAAAATAATACTGATAATTCTATTACTTCTATTAATAGTATTAGGCAATTAGCTATGATATATTTACCTAAAGAAGAAAATAGTGAATTTCATTTTCAAACTGAGTTTTTAAAACCTTTTCAAGAAATTTGGGAAAAAAGTAATAATGATAGTATTAAAGAATATATTATTGTTTGTTTGAATAATATTGTTGGAAATTTAAGCCAGTGTATTAAATCTGGATGGATTATTATTTTAAATATTTTTTCTAGTATTGTTAATGAAAATAATATCAATGAAAATAAAAACAGTTATAATAATAATAATAATGATAGTAATAATAATAATAATAATGACAGTAATAATAATAATAATATTAATGATAATAAGAATGAAATGATTAAACAAACTTTTGATACTTTATATGATATTTCAAAAAATCATTTTAATGATATTGTTGAAATTTTACCAAATTTTCTTCAATGTATCGGGAAATATTCTTCTATCAGACCTAAAGAAGTAATTAAAATTTTAGAAATTTTTAAAAATAAAATTCAAAAAAAAGAACATTTTCAAATTTTACTTTCTTCATTTTCTGTGTTTATAACAAATAATAATGAAGAAATAAGGAATTTAGGTTTAAATAATATGTTTAAAACATTAGATTATGGTTTAAAAAATATAAATGGAATAAAAGATTATGAGGATTTTTGGAATTTCCTTATTATAAAACTTTTAATTCCTATAATTGAAGATTTAGAAAAAAAATCAATGAAAATGAAAGATGAAGAAATAGAAGAAAGTAAATTTCCTCAAATATTATCTGATGTTGAAGTAAAGACTGCAAGTTTATTTGATGATTATTTTGAATATAATAAAAATTATTTTAATAATTTTTTATTAACATTATCCAAAGTAATTCTTGAAGAAAAAAGCTCAGTTTGTTATTCTGGATTAGAATGTTTAAGATTTATGATTGGAAGTAATAGAATGAATGATATTAATTATTTAGATTCTATAATAAAATTAAATACTTCTTTAATTCATAAATCTCTTCAAAATGATTTTTTTACTTTAGATGAAAATAAAATTGAAGATCCAAATTATCAAGAAAAATATAATGCAATTATTACTAGAATGTCAGTTTATTCTTATATTCAAGCATCAATAATTTCAATAATTGAAGAATTAAAAGATAAATATTTACCTTTAATTTCTAAAGAAAATATTATTCTAATATTAGAATGTTTAGATGAAAGTATAAAAGTTTCATATCATTTTAATTGTAAAATAAAATTAAGAATGTTAATCAGTCAAAAAGATAATTTAAAAGTCACAAAAGGTTTATTTAAACAATTAAAAGCAATAATAATATATTTTGATATATTAAATAAATTAAATAATGAAGATACTTCAAATGAAAATAAACAATTTTGTTTTCAAAAAATTATGGAAGCTTCATCTAAAATTTTACATTGGTTTGTTGAAAGAAATCAAGATTATTTTGATTTTGTAAAAAATTTAAATGATCAATCAATTAATGAAGAAATAACAAATGAAAAAGAAAAAAATGTTTTAGAATTCGCTCCTTTTGTTGAAAATTCAATTTTTCCTTCAATAATTAAATTTGAGTTTTATAAAGATAAGAAATATAAAGATATTATTACTAATTATTTATTTGAACTTATTATGTGTGAACTTCCAGAAATTAGAGAAAAAGTTAAAGATATTCTTTATATTATATTCAATCAAAATAAATTAAAAAAATAGTATTTTTTGTATTTAACCTTTCTTTTGATAATAAAATGTTGTTTATTAAATAAGTTTTATTTATATATTATTACATCAAATAAATTTAAATAAAAAAATTATTATTTGTTTTAATAATTTCAATAATGGAAAGAAAAAAAAATCCATATTTTTATAATAATAATATTATTAACAGTGATTCATTAAATAAATATTTAACGAAACAAATAATTCCACAATTAAAATATAATGAATCAAATCCTTCATATGAAAATAATTTAAATGATGAAGAAACATATTCTTATAATCAATTATCTAATCCTTCAGATTATATAAATAATAATGAATATAATAATACAAATCAAATAATAAATTATCCAAATGAACAAAATGAAGATAACAGAACAATTTCTGAAAAAAATTATAATGATTTAATTAATACAATAAGGAAATTATCTTTTGTAAATGATGAACAAAGGAGTTATATTGAAGTCTTAAAAGAAACTTTAGAAAGTAATTTAGTAAAAAATGGTTTAAGTTCATTAATTACTTCAAAATCTTTAAATCAGAGTTTAAATTTTTCAACTCAAAATTTAAAATATATTATTGATTTATCTAAATTATCTTCTGAGATTCAGAAATTAAATGATGATTTAAACAAACAAAAATCAATTAATGAAGATATTACAATTGAATTAAATACAATAAAAAAAGAAAAACAAGATTTACAAAATGCAAATAAAATAATAAAAGATAAATTAAGTGAATTGAAAAATCAAGGAGAAAATTTAGATTTTTTAAATGATGTTCAAAAAGAACAAAATATACAAAATTTAATGTTTATAAAACAAGAAAATCAAAAATTAAAAAATGATTTAAATGAAGTACAAATTTTATGTAATAAATATGAAAAAGATATTTTAGATAATGGAAGAATAATTTCAGATTTAAAAAAGCAATTAGATAATTATAAAAATATAGAAAAAGAATATAATGAAATAAAAGATTTAAATATTAAATTAGAATATGATGTTGAAAAATTAATAAGAGAAAAAAAAGATTTGGAAGAAAAATTAAATAAAATAAAAGGAAATATTGAAATATTAAAAGCAGAAAAATCAGCTTTAAATAAAAAATTAAATGAAAAAGAAATAGAAATTCAACAAGATAAAAAAAAATATTTTATTGATAAAGCAAATTTAATAACTAAATTAACAAAATCAAAAGAAATAAATTCTGAATTAAAAAATAAAATTCATGATAAAGAAGTAGATTTAATAGAATTTCAACAAAGACAAATTGAAAATGAAAAAAAAAATTTAGAATTAGATTCTGAAAATCATGAATTAAAAATAAATTATGATGATTATAAAAATGAAACTGATTTTAAATTAGAAATTATAAATAAAAAAAATGAAGATTTAATTAAACAATTAAATAAAATTGATAATTTATATAGAAATGCAGAAAAAGAAAATTCTGATATGTTAAAAAATATTTCTGAATATAAAAATAAAATAAAAGAAATTGAAGAAGAAAATGAAAAAATAAAAACTGAAAATGAAGGATTAAAATCTTATTTAGAACAATCAAATTTAAATTATGAAAAACAAAATTCTGAATTTTTAAATTTAAATGATACTTTAATTAAATTAAAAAATGAAAATAATTCTTTAAAAAAAGAATTGCCTTTTTGGAAAGAAAAATATGATAAAGATATAAAAGAAAAAACAAAAGAAGAAGAAAGATTAAAAAAATCATTAAATGAAATGAATATGAAATTAAATGATTTATTATCAAATAATAATAAAATATTAAATTCAAATAATGAATTATTAACAAAAAATAATGAATTAGAAAATAATTTAAAAGATTTATATAAAAATTTTTCAAAAATAAAAGATGATAATTCAGTATTATCAGAAGAATTATATGATAAATTAAAAATAATTCAATTAGGAAATGAAAGTAAAAAAAAATTATGTAATCAAGCAAATGAACAACTTTCTCAAATAAAAGATTTAGAAGAAAAAATAGGAAATATAATTTATGAAAAAAATAAAATTGAAGATAAATTAGGAGAACAAAATTGTGAATATAAAAAATTAAAAGATAATCATGATATAAATAAATTCCAAATAGAATCTTTAACAACAGCATTAAATAATCAAAAAAAATTAATTGAAGAATGTTCAGATATAATAATATCTTATATTCAACAATTAAGAAAAATTGCTTTTTCTGAAGAAAATGAAAAAATTTATTATTCAGAACATTATAATCATTTTATTAATTCTTGTGATATATTATATTCAAAATTTAATCTTTCTCCAATGGATAAATTAAAAATTATAAAAAATTTTTTAACTGAATCTTCAGTTGAAAATTTTGATTGGTATAAACAAATTTCTGATTTAGAAGAAGCAAATAGATTACTTGATGATAAAAATATTTCTCTTAAAAATCAAATTTATGATTATGCTGATACTGTTAGTAAAGCTAATAAATATATTGATGAAAATGAAAGTAAATTTCATCATTTATTAAATAATAATTATAAAGTTAGAGAAAATCATAGTAATTTAGTTAGGAAATATAATAAACAAAATGAAAAAATTGATTGTTTAAATAATGAATTAAATGATTTACAAGATCAAAATACTAATTTAACTAATATGGTAAAGAAATTAAATAGGGAAAATATGTTTATTGATAATCAATTAAATCAAACTGCAAATGACTTAAATTCTTTAGGTAAACAATATGATATTTTAAATAAAGAAAAAAATAATTACAAAGATACTTTAGAAAATATGATAAATTCAAATGATAATATTATTAATACCGAAAGTTTTTTAAATGATGAAAATAATAATATGATAAATATGCATTTAACTACAATTCCAAATAATACTAATAAAATGTATGATTCTAATGTTTGTAATACTTTTCTTGATTCAGATAGATATCATAATTCTTATTTGAAAAATTTTACTGGTGAAACACAAATTAATACTACTTCACCTAATAGTGATAATATTAATATTCAAGTTAATTCTAGTTAAAATATAATGAAATTTATTATATAATTTTTATTTTTTTTTATTTAAACTCAAATTTATATATATAATTATATGCACTAACCTATTAATTTAATAAGTTTGTATTTTTATACAATGAATAATAGTTATTTTGAAAAATTTTTATATATATTTCCAATAAAACTATTATTTTCTTGTTTATATATTATATTTCATTTTTCATATTTTTTTTTATTCTTAAATTATTGCCTTAATTTCATATTTTAAATGACTTTTTCTTTTTTCACTAAGTTTCTAAATTTTCATTAGTTAAGTTATTATTAAAATTGAAAACTATGAATTTAAACTATTTATAGCTATTTTGAAAAAAATATCTAATTCTTGAATTGATTTAAAATATTTTTTTAGTATTTAAAATAATTAATCAATTTATTGTATATTATAAGTTAAAAAAAATTATATCTTTTAAATAACATTCATAAATTTTATTTAATTAAAAGATTTCCTAAACTCATTGTCCATAAAATTCTACTTAGAATTGCATTTAACGTTAATTCATTTCCTAAAACAAAAATAGTATATATTGTTCTAATTCCAATTAGAATATTATAAAATATTGTAAAATTATTTAAATAATATAATCCAATTTTATAAATAAAATCTTCAAATAACAATAAAAAAACCATTGCACTATACATTTTTAATTTTAAAACAATATCATAAATATTATTCTCATTAATATATAAAATACTTATAAACATATAAAAAAGACTAAATTCATAATCTTTTAAAAGAAAGTAGTTTAAAATTAAAATGAGAGTAGTAGATAAATATTGATATATTATTTTAAATATCTTTCCAAGAGTACCTACATTTCTATATTTATCACTATATTTAATTATATATTTCATAACTTCAAAATAATTAAATAATAAAGAAAATTCTTGATTTTTAGGTTTATTAAAATATTCACTTTTTTTCTTTTTTGGAGGCTTTGTGTTATTATATTTACCCATACTATTTTTTTTAACAAAAGAAGTATCATTTGTTTTATTTTTTGAATTAGAAAAAGAAACACTTGTTTTATATTGATTTATAGATTCATTTTGAGTTTCTTTACTTTTTTCTGATTTACTTTTTTGAATTTTTGGTTTTGGTTTCGGATGTAATAAATCTTCATATTCATTTTTAATTAAATAATAATTTATTTGTTTAACTTCTTTTAATTTATTAGAAAAATATATTTTAACTTGGCATAAATCTCTAGGTGTAGTTATTTTTTTTTCTAATGTTAATATATATTCATTAATTAAATATTCTGAATAGTGAGTATAAATTTTTTTATCACAAAATTTACAAAGAAAATGGTTTTTTTTTTTAAATTCTTTTTCAATACATTTATCACAAAATGTATGTCCACAAGGTAATACTTTTGGAATATTATCATTTGAATTAAAAACTAAATCACACATAAAACAAGTAGATTTAGGTATTTCTATCATTAAAGTTAATTTAACTAAATAATAAATAAAATTAATTATTCTCAATAAAAGAAACAAAATGAATAATAATAATAAATAAAAAGGAAAATTAAATATTTTAAATTTAAATTTATTTATATTCATATATTAAATTATATTATTTAAATAATCTATTTACAATAAATAAGACAAAAAAAAAAGAAAATTTGAAAATTAAAATAGCATTTCAACTTCTTCCTCATTTTCATGACTTTGATTGTAAATCAAATTAAATTTTTGAAGGGAACTGTTATATTTCTTATATTTCTTAACATCTTTCCACAATTTTAAAATTCGTTTAGAGCAATTTTTAAGAATAATTTCATCATATTTTTGATTTTGTAAATATAAAAAGCAATTTTTATAGTTTTTATGTCTTTGAATATTAACTTTCATAACAAGATAAGTAGCAGCTAAAGCAATTACAGTTCTTTGATATTCATAAAATTGAATATCTAATAAAGTTAATTCAAGGAAAAATTTTCCTAAATTATATTCAATTAAATTAAAATTGAAAATTAAACATAACATATCAAAAAGATTAATGATTGAATCTTGTTCAATTTCATAATTAATTTGAGAATAAAGATATCTTTCAAAGGAAATAATCTCATTTTTAGAATAAGCATTTTCACATAAAGTTAATAAATCTTCTATTTTAATATGAATAGATTCAAAAAATTTTGAAGAAATAAATAAAGAACAAATACCTAATAATTCTAAATTTTTTTTTTCAAAATTTTTTATGTTTCCTAAAAATTGATCTATTATTCTTATTGTTAAAAATAAACATTCATCACTTAATTTTAAATATAAATGAACATTAATTAACCAATCAATAAGAATTGCTCTATGAATTTCATTAATATCATTTTGATTTTTAAAATCATCTTTTTTTAATATAGGCTTTATTTTCTCAGATTCTTGAAACATAATTTGTTTAAACATTGAATTTAAATTTGAAGGAGATAAATTTTTAAATTGAGGATGATTTATTAATAAATTATTTTTAATTGATTCTTCTTTTTTTTCAAAAGAATCATTTTCATTTGTTGAAGTTGAATTTAAACTTTCACTTTTTTGTTTTTTTGAAATTTTTTCTTTATTTGCTTTGAAAATTGCGTATGAATTAGATAAAAATAATGTTTTCATTTTTAAAAGACTCTGAAATTTGAAGTGATTTTATTAAATTAAATATTTCTTTTTCTTTGAATTTATATAATTTGTATTTTTTAAATTTAAATTGATAATTTTAGTTATGATTAAATTTGATTTTTTTGTCTTTTAATTCAAAGAAATTAGATATGGTTTATTTGTAATAAAAGGATTTTAAAATAATAAGTTTTTATTCAAATTAGTTTTTTTTTATGGAATTATTATCGAATTAAAATTTAAAATGTTTTTGAAATTTCAACATTTCATAAATTTTAAATTTTAAATTAATTAATAAATATGAAAAATTAATTAATAATTTTCAATTTTAAAATATTATTTAAAGTAT
>JAEEGI010017600.1_pt1 | contig 14631 bp, 9 predicted proteins | sample 8958751 | NCBI WGS metagenome assembly JAEEGI01 (sample SAMN16246545, study PRJNA631951) | gut metagenome | biome: gut microbiome; feature: rumen; material: KS-attached | host: Bos | place: Iran: Karaj | collected 2018-10
GGAATCGAAACAGTCATAACATTTACCGATGATGATCATAAGACATTCAATGGAAATGTATTGTATTATGAGAAAGGGTCTTCGGCAGAAAGTATAGAAATAGGGGAAGCAACCAGAATTAACTTTGTAACAATTACGCTTAAGGCCAATGACGGAACGGATACGATTATAGAGCAGAAAGAATCCGTAGGAGTCCCTAGAAATCTTCAGGTGAATCCATTCACAAGAAAGGGACATTCTTTTACGGGATGGAAGAATGGTAATGGAACCACCTATGTAGATCAATTTCAGCAGAAATGGGAAACAGATACCATACTTTATGCCCAGTGGACTGAGCATGTATATGACCAGACAGTTGCTGACGAAACAAAGTATCGGAAGGCTGCCGCAACCTGCACGTCAGCCGCAGTCTATTATAAGAGTTGTGCATGCGGTGCGTTCGACCCTGACGAGTCGGGAACATTTGAATCCGGCAATCCGCTCGGACATGATTATAAGGCTATTGCCGGTACGGCTAAGGGCCCGACATGTACGGCAGCCGGTAAGGAAGCAGATCAGGAATGCAGCAGGTGTCATGATGTCATCAACGGCACGGAGATTGCCAGACTTGCGCATACCTTCGATCAGGAAGTCGCAACGGATAAGTATCTGAAGACCCCTGCGGACTGCACGCATAAGGCTGTGTATTTTAAGAGCTGTGTGTGCGGCGAGACGGGTACGGAAACGTTTGAATACGGCGAAATGCTCGGACATTCATGGAAAGCTGCCACCGGCTATGCTCCGAAGACCTGTGAGGTCTGTGGGGCTACCGAAGGCGACGTGATTAATTATTCTTCTGAAGGCGAAAATATTATTGAGTTTACGCAGGGAGACAAGAAGGATGTAGTTAAAATTTTCCATCGCAGCGAAGATGATAAGAATGCAATCAACCATTACAAGGGTGTTCAGATAGACGGAAAGGATGTGCCTGTTGACGCAAAATCCGGAAGTGTCATCATCACATTTGACGCAGCAACCCTGAACAAATTGAGTGTCGGTGACCATATCATCACGGTTATCTTTGATGATTGGGTTGAAGAGTTGAAACTCATCATCAAAGCCCCGGTAGCGGCGGCTGTCGATGCCACCCCGGTGACCGGTGATTCGGCCAATCCGTTCCTGTGGACGGCGATGATTCTGCTGTCGATGGCATTTGCCGCGGGAATCGTGATGAGAAGACGGAAGCAGGCGTGAGGCAAGAGGGTAGGAATATGCCAGATTCAGAATGGACTAATACGAAAGAGGAACTGGTTACGGCGCTTGTGTCGCTCGGGCACCCGGAAGAACTCGGGGAACTGATTGCAAAGCAGCTCGGAAGCCCGAAGGCGATGCGCCGGATGACTTCGTACCTGTATCAGGTGAAACCGCGCAACGCGGAAGAGGTCGTGGATGAGATGCTCGCCATCTCCGCCGAGATCGAAGCCTGGCACAGGAAGAAGGCAAGCGAGCAGGCCAATGCAAGTTATAACGAATACCTGAACGAGAGGAAAGCATAGGCAGGAGGACTTACCATGCGGAAACTGACGGACGATGAAGCTCCGTATTACGGACAGCCGGTCATATCTTTCTATGTAGATACGGTAAAACTGAAAGGAACGAAGGATGACCCTGAGCGCTATAAGTATAATCGCGTGCATCGGGTTCGCGACGGGCAGTTTGTTATGGTGAGCGATGAGGAAACTACGTCTGTCATTATGAACCATGTTATCTATGAGATGGATTTCGACGAGTTCGTTTCCTGCCTCGACCGGGCAATCGCTCAGGGGGAAGTGGAACCGAAAGCCCGCAAATTCATTTTGAAAGCGGCTAAGGCGCCGGTCACGAAGGAAGAAACCCGGCCGGAGGAGTGTGTCATTTTTCGAAATGAGCGGTATCTGCTTGGATATGAGAAGGGTCGTCCTGTTATCTATATTGACGGAAGAAGATATGAGATTTCCGGACATTATTATGAACCGGTCACCTGGTTCTCGGACGGCGAAGGTCACGGCGCAACAATTCATGATTTTGACCCCGGCTGTATGGCGGAGTTAAGGACAAATCCAACATTTACATTTGCCGCAAGGTACCACCGCGAATGCGACCCGCTGGATTTCTGCGGTATGTTAGAATATGCGTTGACTGCCGCTCCGAAAGTAAAGTTCTTCAGTTCGTACGAAGCCGACGCTTATTTCGAGGAACGGCCGAGGGAGAAGGCATCGGTCATCCATCAGGACCCCTTCTATGCGGTTGCTGCGCAATACGACAGGGGCGTATTCGATTATCGCATCGTGGAGGAGAATTATCCGTATAAGGGCGTAGAATCCCACAGACTGATCCTGTTCGAAGCGGTAAATGATATACTAAAACCCGGTAAACGGGTTTGTGACAGATCCTATGATTGGAATGGTATTACGCCCCGTTTGGTGAACGCTTCGGATTTATTCTCCCCGAATGTTCCGTACGGACAGATGAATTTCCGAAGCGCCTTTCTGGAAATACCGGAGAGGAACGGTCTTTCGGAAGAGGATTTCTTCCGGCTGTGCGCGGCGATGTTTCCGAACGGACCGAATCATCTTGAGGTTTACGCGTGGCCGACCGACTGGATTGAGTACTTTTATGATGCGGACGAACCATGGAAAGCATGCTGTTATACCATCCTTGACAGAAGCCGTAGACGCTACATTGTAATCATGGCTTCCACCCCGGAAACCGGGGCGTGAGGAGGGTGAAATATCGGGATTGCATTTTTCGATGAAATGTGTTAGAATTGCCGAAAATTGCGACATAAAGTGCAATTGTGAAGGGAGAAAACATATGGCTAAGGTATATATATTCCTGGCAAACGGCGTTGAAGAAATAGAGGCCTTGACGGCTGTAGATGTGTTAAGAAGAGGCGGCGTGGAGGTCGCAACGGTTTCAGTAACCGGCAAGAAGGAAATCCTCGGTTCGCACGGAATCCCGATCGGGGCGGACGTGCTGTTCGATGAGGATGCGCTTCTTGACGGCGACATGCTTATGCTTCCGGGCGGTTTGAAGGGCACCAATGCGCTGATGGCGCACGAGGGACTTCGGAACCTTTTAATGGCATACCGCGACGCCGACAAGTACATTACCGCAATCTGCGCAGCTCCGAGCGTGCTTGGCATGAACGGTCTTCTGAAGGGGCGCAAAGCGACCTGCTATCCGGGTTTCGAGGACAAGCTTCTCGGCGCGACGGCGACCGGCGAGGACGTCGTACAGGACGGCAATTTCATTACCGGCAAAGGCATGGGAGTATCCATCCCGTTCGCTTTGAAGCTGCTTTCGGTATTCTCACCGGAGAAATCCGAAGAAGTCAGCCGGAAAATCCAGTTCCCGGCGTAGCATGCAATTTTATTTGTCAGAAAAAGGTAATCCTGCGGGGTTCGGCACGTCAAATGCCGGACCCCTCACTTTTTTTCTTCGCAAACAAAAAGAATTCATTGGATTTTCCGCCTCTATTGTAGTACAATAGAGAGTAATCTAAAATCCCTTTTTATGGGGTGAAAAGGGATGGTCACGAGGAGGTTTACGATGGCAGATGTGATCGGAAACGGGGAGGAGAGAGTAAAACAGCTCGAACAGCAGCTGGAGATGGAAAAACAGAAATACCGGATTATCTCGGGTATGGTCAAATGCGGACTGTGGGAATATACCGTTTCCACAGGTATTCTTGTGCAGTGCCGTCTCGGGGAGGGAATGGGTGAGAAGGACCGCCTTCGCATTCAGAATTTCCGCGAGAGCCTGCTTTCCGCCGGACTCATTTACGAAGAGGACCTGCCGGTGTTTGACCAGCTGTGTGCAAGTTTGCAGAATGGCGACGAGGCATTTTCCTACGATATCCGTTCCTACGTCGATGACAAGAAGACCGTATGGCTCCGCTACGAAGGCTATACTGTATTCAACAGTAAGGGTATTCCGGCCAAGGTTATGGGACGTACGCTGAACGTCGACCAGGAGAAGCGCAACGAGCAGGTTACCGTCAAGGATGCCGAGCAGGACAGCGTTACCGGTCTCTTCACGCAGAACGTAATCCGCGAGAAGGTTGAAGACTGGGTGAAGAAAAGCAAGGAAACCGACCGCTTTGCTTTCTTCGTATTGAGCGTGGACGATTTCAGCGCCATTACGGATGCGTACGGGCATGCCTACGGCGAGTATGTCCTTGAGAAGGTGGCCAGCGGACTCGGCTCCGTGTTCCTCGATTCGGATTGCCTTGCGCATACGACCGATGACGAGTTCATCATGCTGAAGAACGAGATTCACACGCCGGCCGAGGTTTACGCGATCGCGCGTGCCGTCGGCAAAGTCGCGGAGCGGATTGAACTGAAGCGCGGCGGCGGAGTGTCCGTGAATATGGGCGTTTCCATCTTCCCGAACGACGGCCGCGATTATACGAGCCTGCATAAGAAGGCGGCTGTGGCGCTGGAGGCCGCGCGCCGCAACGACCTCAATAACTGTACGATTTACGATGAGTCCCTTGAGATTCATCACGCTTACCGGCCGGCTCATGAGGAGCCGAAGCCCGAGCCCGAGAAGACCGAGGCGAAGAAGATTGTCGAGCACGAGCAGCAGACGCAGTACGGCCCGGTGGAACGGAATATCGTTAACCGGATTTTCGATTTCCTCGCTGCGAACGGTTCCGCTGCCGAACTGATTGAAATCTTCGCCGAAATCGGCAAATACTACGGCTACCGTCGCGTATACGCCGTTTTGATGGATCCGCAGAAGCAGACGCTTCGGATTCCGTACTTCTGGGAGGCAGAGGGCGGCAATGCGCTGTTGAAGGCCTTCGAAGAAGTGCTTCGCGGCGCGCGTAAGGAGCTTCGGAACCGTTTCACCAACGACCCGGCGTTCATCTGCACGAATTCCGCACAGCTCGGGATTAAGATTCCGGACGAGATGAAGGAACAGTTCCCGGATGCTTCGCTGTTCCAGTATGCGGTAACGGATAACGAGAATACCTTCGCGTACATCGCATTTGCCAAAGAGGTCAATGCGAACTGGACGAAGGAAGAACAGGATATATTGTCGCATCTGAGCCGGCTGCTCGGCATCTTCATAGAGCGTGAGCGGACCAAGGAGATGCTTTCCGAGGAAGTCCGTTACGCACGGGCGATCATCGAGAACCAGCAGATTACGAACTACGCAATCAAGCCCGATACCTTCGAGCTTGTATATGTCGGCGATTATACCGGACGCCAGTATCCGGAGGCACATTCCGGCGAGCGCTGCTTCAGCGCGATCATGGGGCGCGACGAGCCCTGCGCGAACTGCCCGGTGGCAGGTCTTACGAAGAAGACGCGCGTGCATACGACCGAGTCATATTACGAGAAGCAGAAGCGATGGATATCCACGACAGCTTCGATTGTCGAAGAGAATGACGACAGCCACGTGCTTCTGTGCTGGTCGGACGTAACCGATTTCGTAGACCGCGTGCGTTCCCGCGACGCCCTCACCGGACGGCTTACGATTGAGCGTTTCGAGGAGGACGCGAACCGATTCGTCTCCGAGCACGCGAAGGCCAACGAATGCTTCGTATCGTTCTTCTTCCCGCAGTTCGGCGATCTGAACGACGTATGGGGCTATTCCACCTGTAACGAGATTCTGAAGGTATTCACGGCGACGCTGAACACGTTCTTAAAGGCCGACGAGCTGTTCGCCCGCATCAACGGTGCGAATTTCATGCTCATGCTGCAGTACGAGGACAAGGAGCGGACGGAAGCCCGCCTGTCGATGATGATGGAGTCGGCACATACCGCCGTAACCCGTCTGTATCCCGATATGCAGCTTAATGTGTGGTGCGGTATATACCGCTTCGTAAACCACGAGGACAGCGTCACCGAGGCTATGGACCGCGCCAAGCTCGCAGCCAGAAGCATCGGCAGCATGCAGGACGCTCCGACGGTAGCCGTCGCTTTCTTCTCCGAAGAACTGAAATCCGTGAACAGCTTCTGCGAATTCGTCGAGCACGCGATGCACGACGCCATGAGCAACAAGGAATTCAAGGTATTCTTCCAGCCGAAGCGGAACACCGAGACCGGCGAGATCGTAGGCGCCGAGGCGCTGGTTCGCTGGATTACCTCCGAGGGACAGGTCATCGAGCCCTGTTCGTTCCAGCCGATCTTCGAGGAGAACGGCTTCGTGACCGAGCTTGATTATTACGTTCACAAAGAGACGTGCCGGCTGGTTCGCGAATGGCTTGACGGCGGTGCAGAGCCTCCGATGATCTCGATGAAGCTCTCGTGGCAGTATATGTTCAGCGCGGACTTCATGAACCGCACCAAATTCCTGCAGCAGCGTTACAGCATTCCGGAAGGACTGATCGAGATCGTGATCCCGGACGGGGAGATGAGCGCCGAGAACCTGAACGCCGCAATGACGATCCTTCAGGAGCTGCAGAACATCGGCTTCCACGTGGAAATCGACTCGTATCTCGCCAAATGCGCCCTGAACGCGCTGCCGAAGGATCTCCCGATGAGCGTCATGAAGCAGAACCCGAGTTACGCAAGACTCCTGCAGGCGATGGAGCTCCGCCGGCTGAGTACGCCGATGCCTCCGGAGGATTTCGAATCGCTGATTTCGGATAAGAAAAAATAACTGGATTTTACGCGGACAATGTGGTATAATATCAATTCGTGAGTTTATCATGAGTTTTATAGCAGGAGGATTACCGTAATGGGTTATCAAATCGAAGATTTAGGAAAGAATATGATCAAGCTGACAATCGACTGCCCCGCTGCAGATTTCGAGGACGCGATTCAGAAGGCTTATCAGAAGAACAAGAATAAACTGAACATCCAGGGCTTCCGTAAGGGCAAGGCTCCGTTCGCAGTCGTTACGAAGATGTACGGCAAGGAGATGTTCTACGAGGAAGCAGCCAACCTGCTGATTCCCGACGCTTACGAGGCAGCTGCCAAGGAGTGCGGCGAGACCATCGTATCCCGTCCCGAGATTGATGTTACGCAGATTGAATCCGGTAAGGATTTCATTTTCACCGCTACCGTAGCCAAGAAGCCGGAGGTTACTCTCGGCCAGTACAAGGGCGTTACGGTGGATAAGGTTTCGGTAGAGGTTACCGACGATGAGATTAATGAGGAACTGAAGAAGACGCAGGAGCAGAACGCCCGCGAGATTACGATTGAGGATCGTCCGGTTCAGGACGGTGACACCGCAGTGATCGATTACGAGGGATTCCAGGACGGCGTCGCATTTGCCGGCGGAAAGGGAGAAAACCATCCGCTTGTTATCGGTTCCCACAGCTTCATCGAGGGCTTTGAGGAGCAGCTGATCGGCAAGAACGTAGGTGAGGAGTGCGAGGTAAATGTTACATTTCCCGAGGCTTATCACGCACCGGAGCTTGCAGGCAAGCCGGCCGTATTCAAGTGCAAGGTAAACGCGATCAAGGCGAAGGAGCTTCCGGAGCTTGATGACGAGTTCGCAAGCGAGGTTTCCGAGTTCGAGACCCTTGCCGAGTACAAGGAAGACATTAAGAAGAACCTGACCGAGAAGAAGACGAAGGAAGCTCAGACCAAGAAGGAAGACCAGGCCGTTGAGAAGGCAGTAGCCAACGCAACGATGGAGGTTCCGGAGGCGATGGTTCAGGCTACGCAGGAGCAGATGGCGGAGGATTTCGCATACCGTCTGCAGTCCCAGGGTCTGAAGCTTGAGCAGTACTTCCAGTTCACCGGTCTCAACAAGAAGACGTTCCTTGACCAGATGAAGCCGCAGGCTGAGAAGCGGATCAACACCCGTCTGGTTCTCGAGGCGATTGTTAAGGCTGAGAACATTGAGGTTTCCGACGAGGAGATCGAGGCAGAGATCCAGAAGATGGCGGACCAGTATCATATGGAGCCCGCTCAGGTGAAGGAGTACATGGGTGAGGAGAACCTCAACAGCATGAAGCTCGACCTTGCCTGCCAGAAGGCTGTTACGATTGTTGCGGACAGCGCAGTAGAAGAGTAACAGAGAGCTGCAGCGGTTGCTGACAGCGAAGATTAAGAAATTTGGGAGGTTACCATGAGTTTAGTACCTTATGTCATTGAACAGACAAGCCGCGGCGAGCGTTCCTACGATATCTATTCCCGTTTGCTGAAGGACCGTATTATCTTCCTCGGCGAGGAAGTGAATGAGGTTACGGCAAGTCTGGTGGTTGCACAGCTTCTGTTCCTCGAGTCGGAAGACCCGACCAAGGACATCTGCCTGTACATTAACAGCCCCGGCGGTTCCGTGACGGCGGGCATGGCAATCTACGATACGATGCGTTACATCAAATGTGACGTTTCCACAATCTGCATCGGAATGGCAGCCAGCATGGGCGCATTCTTACTTGCAGGCGGAACGAAGGGAAAGCGCCTTGCGCTTCCGAATTCCGAAATCATGATTCATCAGCCTCTTGGCGGAGCACAGGGTCAGGCAACCGAGATTGAGATTGCCGCAAAGCACATCCTTCAGACGAAGGAGAAGCTGAACCGCATGCTTGCCGAGAACTGCGGCAAGGATTACGATACCGTTGCGGCCGACACCGACCGTGACAACTGGATGACCGCCGAGGATGCGCTTGCCTACGGATTGATTGACAAGGTGATCACGAGCCGTTAACCGGTCATTTCAGACTTTCGGAATACGGATTTAGGAGAAACTGAATGGCGAAGAATGAGAAGACGACCTGCTGTTCTTTCTGCGGAAAGACGCAGGACCAGGTTCGCAAGCTGATTGTCGGACCGAACAATGTCCGTATCTGCGATGAATGCATCGGACTTTGCGAAGACATACTCCGCGACGAACTGTACGAAAACGAGGATTGGGAGCGCGACGAAGCGACCGAAGACATTCATCTCGTAAAGCCTATGGAGATGAAGGCCTTCCTCGACGATTATGTCATCGGACAGGATGAAGCGAAGAAAACGCTTGCGGTTGCCGTTTACAACCATTACAAGAGGGTTCTGGCCAAGAAGAATCTGGATGTTGACCTCCAAAAGAGCAACATTCTGATGATGGGTCCCACCGGTTCCGGTAAGACCTACCTTGCGCAGACACTTGCGAAGATTCTGAACGTTCCGTTCGCGATCGCGGACGCTACGGCGCTGACGGAAGCCGGCTACGTAGGCGAGGACGTTGAGAACATCCTTCTTAAGATTATCCAGGCAGCGGATTACGACATCGCGAGAGCCGAGCACGGCATCATCTATATCGACGAGATCGACAAGATTACAAGAAAATCCGAGAATACGTCCATTACCCGTGACGTATCCGGTGAAGGCGTACAGCAGGCGCTTTTGAAGATCCTTGAGGGAACCGATGCAAGCGTTCCCCCGCAGGGCGGCAGAAAGCACCCGCAGCAGGAGATGTACCATATCAATACGACCGACATTCTGTTCATCTGCGGCGGCGCATTTGACGGACTGGAGAAGATTGTCGAGGCAAGAATCGGACAGAAATCCATCGGATTTGAGGCCGATGTACAGGGCGGACACAAGGAGAACATCGGAGAACTGTTCCGGCAGGCGCTTCCGCATGACCTGATCAAGTTCGGTATGATTCCCGAGTTTGTGGGACGTGTTCCCGTTATGGTTGCGCTCGATATGCTTGACGAGGATGCCCTTGTAAGGATCCTTACCGAGCCGAAGAACGCGATCACGAGACAGTATGCCGAGATGTTCCGCATGGACAATGTGGAACTCGAGTTTGAGGACGAGGCAATCCGTACCATAGCACGTCGGAGCAACGAGCGGAAGACGGGCGCCAGAGGACTTCGCGCCATTATGGAATCGATTATGCTCGACCCGATGTACGAAATTCCTTCCGAGGACAACGTAGTGCGTTGCATCATCACGAAGGAAGCAGCCGAAGGGCTTGAAAAGCCGGTTTTGATTCGCGTGGAAAGCGAGAACGGCAAGAAGAAAAAGAACGAAACCGCATGAATTTAAGAGTCTGCTCCCAACCGGGCAGACTCTTTGCGAATTCTTGACAAGGTGGTGGGAATTTATATGGCAGAAAATGAAGAAAGATATGACATTTATCCGGTTATCTCGCTGAATCATATCGTCGTATTTCCCGGAATGATCATGCAGATTGAGCTTGCGGACGGCAAGGAAGCCGATTCGGCAAGACGCGCGCTCCGGGAAGGCAGCAAGGTGTTCGTGACGCTTCGGAAGAATACGGACACGGAGTATCTGACACCCCGGGATGTGTGCGAGATCGGAACGGTCGGCGAGATCATTCAGCTGATGCGCCTCCCGAACAATCAGACCCGCGTTGTGATCCGCGGTCTGTTCCGCGGGCGGATTTCCGACTGGTTTGACCGCTCGGAGGGACCGTATGCGGAGGTGGAGAACTATCCGATGGACGAGGTCGAGCTGAGCGTCGTGGAGAAGGAAGCGCTGTTTAGGTCCCTGATGGAGACGACCGAACGGTTCCTTTCCGTGAGCACGAAGCTCCCGAAGGATTTGAAGAACAAGATGCTGCAGATCCGTGACCTGAACGTGCTGATGGAGCAGATCATCATTCTGCTGCCGATTCCGGTAAGGTTCCGGCAGGAGATTCTCGAAGCGGACAACCGCATCGGGCAGTACCAGCGTCTGCAGTCAATCATGATTGGCGAGATGGAAGTACTCCGGATTCGCAGCGAAATCGACGCGAAGGTGCAGAAGAGCCTCGACAAGAACCAGAAGGACTATGTGCTTCGCGAGCAGATGAAGGTGATCCGCGGCGAACTCGGTGAAGGTCAGGAGGATGACTGCGAGGAATTCCTCAAGAAGGTTGAGGAACTTGAGGCTTCCGAAGATGTGAAGAAGGCGATCCGCAACGAGATTCGCCGGTATCGGAACATGGGCGCGAACAATAGTGAGGGCCAGGTCATCCGAAACTATATTGAGACGCTTCTGGCGCTTCCGTGGGACCGCGGAAGCGAAGAGAGTATTGACATTAAGCGCGCTTCGGAGATTCTTGAGCGCGACCACTACGGGCTTGAGAAGGTGAAGGAACGTATCCTCGAATACCTTGCCGTACGGGCACGGGTTTCGAACGCGGAGGCACCGATCCTCTGCCTTGTGGGACCGCCCGGAACCGGTAAGACTTCGATCGCGAAGAGCATTGCCGAAGCCATGAACCGCAAGTACGTGCGTGTATGCCTCGGCGGCGTTAGGGACGAAGCGGAGATCCGCGGACACCGCCGTACCTATGTCGCTTCGATGCCGGGACGCATTGTGGCAGGCCTTAAGGAAGCCGGCGTTAATAATCCGCTGATGCTTCTCGACGAGCTCGACAAGCTCGGAAGCGATTACAAGGGCGACCCGTCGGCGGCACTTCTCGAGGTACTCGACAGCGCGCAGAACAGCCGTTTCGTCGACCATTTCGTGGACCTTCCCACCGACCTCAGCAAGATCGTATTCCTTGCAACGGCCAACACAACCGAAACGATTCCGAAGCCTCTTTTGGACCGTGTCGAAGTGCTTGAACTCAGCAGCTATACCGAGAACGAAAAGGTTCACATCGCGGAAGGCTATCTGATTCCGAAGCAGATGAAGAACCACGGACTGACGGCGAAGGAGATCACATTTTCCGAAACCGCCATCCGCGATATGATCAATTACTACACCCGTGAAGCCGGCGTGCGCGCGCTTGAGCGCACCATCGGCAAAGTCTGCCGGAAGGTGATTTTGAAGAAGGCAGAGGGCGCGGCAGACGAGCAGGAAGGGCTTAAGAAGGCAGAGGGCGTGTCTGACGAGAAGAATCTCAAGAAGACCGCTGCCGATAAGAAGGTCAACATCACCCGTAAGAACCTCAAGGATTACCTCGGAATCTACCGTTTCCACAAGGAAGATCGGGCGAAGAAGCCGCAGGTCGGCGTGGCGCGGGGACTTGCGTGGACTTCGGTCGGCGGTACGACGCTTGAAATTGAGGTAAACGCCATGAAGGGCACCGGCAAAGTGGAGATGACCGGGCTGATCGGCGACGTGATGCGGGAATCCGCGACGGCCGGTATCAGCTACATCCGTTCCATCGCCGATACGTATTCGGTGCCGGAGGACTATTTCGAGAAGCATGACATTCACATCCACATCCCGGAGGGAGCCGTTCCGAAGGACGGTCCGAGCGCAGGCATCACGATGGTGACCGCGGTGCTTTCCGCCGTTACCGGAATTCCGGTCAGCTCCGAGGTGGCAATGACCGGTGAGGTGACGATGCGCGGCCGTGTGCTTCCGATCGGCGGCCTTAAGGAGAAGATGCTTGCCGCGAAGCAGGTCGGAATCAGCCGTCTGCTCGTGCCGAGCGACAACCGCGACGACGTCAGCGATATCTCCGACGAAATCAAAGAGGGCATGGACATCCGCTTCGTGGCGAACATGGACCAGGTGATTTCTGAGGCGTTCGTAAGGTAAGTAAGGTGCTGTGATGCGAAAACCATTGCTTGGTAAGTTTTGCTGTACCTGTGTAAAGAAAAGATAGAAGATTAGAAGAAGGGAGGAAGACGAGATGATAATCAAATCCGCAGATTTGGAGACGGTAGTCGGTGTGACGAGCAAATTGCCGGAGAACCTGCTGCCGGAGTTCGCATTTGCCGGAAGATCGAATGTCGGAAAATCCTCCCTGATCAATAAGCTTGTGAACCGGAAGGCACTTGCGAGGACGTCCTCGCAGCCCGGAAAGACGCAGACGATCAACTTCTTCCTCCTAAACGGCGAGTTTTATTTCGTGGACCTTCCGGGCTACGGCTATGCGAAGGTTTCGAAGGAGCTTCAGGCCAAGTGGGGCAAGATGATCGAGCGTTACCTGACGCGTTCGAGGCAGCTCCGGCTGATCTTTCTGCTCGTTGACATCCGCCACGAGCCGAGCGCCGGCGACAAGCAGATGTACGAGTGGGTGAAGAGCAACGAAATTCCCGCCGTCATCATCGCGACGAAGGCGGACAAGATCAACCGAAGCCAGCTTAATAAGCAGCTCGCGATGATTCGCAAAGAACTCGGCGGCGCGCAGGAACCCATCATTCCGTTCTCAAAGGAAACCGGCCAGGGCTACGAAGAAGTCTGGAAGGTGATGGAAGATTACCTGGCGGGTAATGGCGTATAGTTGGCCGGAAATAGTAAAAAAATGAATTCTTTTATTACGGGCTGTCGCATTTGCGGCAGCTCGTTTTTTGTATGCGCTCATTTTTCGGGCGATTTTTATGAGATGTCATACTTCTTTAGTGTTATCGGATTTTTCGTGGGAATCAAAACGGCGGAAATTCATACGAAACAAGCCAACAAGCATATTCCGTAGGAAAGGAATTCTTTCTTCTTTCCCGCGAAACTGTTCAGTGACTTAATATAGTGTGAAATAGGCAGAGCCGCCATCATACCTTTTTTCGAATAACGGTGAAACGGTAGGAGTCGATATCCGCGAGGGCTGTCGCACCAAATGCGATGGCCCATAGTTTTGCAGAAAGAGCACGCCTGCGGATATATCCCCGAAAAGAATTGCATGTAAAGCGCCCTTAGCCGAGCCGAAATCACCTCTTAGAGCGGCAAGGCGCGAGGACGCCACCGAGCGGCTTATACGCCGCTCTTAGAGGAAGTTTGGCGAGGCGTTGCTGCGCAATTCGTTTGGGGATATACCCGCAGGCGGGACATAAAAAAGCAGGGCCATCGCATTTGGTGCGACAGCCCATGCTCATTGGGATTCAACAAACTATGCTTCCGGCTCTTCCTTCTTCGCAGCTTCCACAACGCCGCTTGCAAGGCCTGCAATGCCCTGAATCTCGGAAGGAATGATAATCTTCGTGGATTTGCCGTCGGCAGCCTTAGCGAAGGCCTCAAGGCTCTTCAGGCGGATTACCGCATCGGTGGGAGCGGCCTCATTTAGGTAGCGGAGACCGTCGGCGTTGGCCTTCTGTACGCGGAGGATAGCTTCCGCCTGACCTTCCGCCTCACGGATGGTAGCTTCCTTCTTGGCTTCGGCGCGGAGGATAGCGGCAGCCTTCTCAGCCTCGGCTTCGAGGATGGCGGATTCCTTCTTACCTTCTGCAACAAGAATCGTGGACTTCTTTTCACCTTCCGCAATCAGGATGGACTCACGGCGTTCACGCTCTGCCTTCATCTGTTTCTCCATGGCGTCACGGATGGCGGTAGGAGGCATGATGTTCTTCAGCTCAACACGGTTAACCTTAATGCCCCAGGGGTCGGTCGCTTCATCGAGGGAGACACGCATCTTGCCGTTGATGATCTCACGGGAAGTAAGCGTCTCATCGAGTTCGAGGTCACCGATGATGTTACGAAGTGTCGTAGCGGTCAGGTTCTCGATCGCCATCATCGGGTTCTGCACGCCGTACGCATACAGCTTCGGGTCGGTAATCTGGAAGTAAACGACGGTATCAATCTGCATCGTTACGTTATCTTTTGTGATAACAGGCTGCGGCGGGAAATCCACCACCTGCTCTTTAAGCAGAACATCCAAAGCAACGCGGTCGAAGAACGGTGCCTTCAGATGCATGCCTACGCTCCAGGTCGTCTGGTAGCCGCCGAGACGCTCAACGATGTAAGCGTGCGCCTGCGGTACGACTCTGAGGCAGGATGCGGCGAGAATGATCAGAACGACAATACCGATTATGGTCCAGAT
>JAEEGI010017604.1_pt1 | contig 14629 bp, 16 predicted proteins | sample 8958751 | NCBI WGS metagenome assembly JAEEGI01 (sample SAMN16246545, study PRJNA631951) | gut metagenome | biome: gut microbiome; feature: rumen; material: KS-attached | host: Bos | place: Iran: Karaj | collected 2018-10
GTTACATCTGCCATTTTTTAGTTCGTAACATAATATAAATGTTCATTACATTTCAATCTATCTATTCAGACTTTTTTTTCAAATATAAATCTATATAAAAATTTGTGTGTTAATATGTCATTCTGAGCATAGCGAAGAATCTTAGATATATTACTGTCATCTTGAGCGAAAGCGAAAGATCCAGGATAAATAAATAAGTTTTTCTGGATTCTTCGGTCGCTTTACTCCCTCTGAATGACTCAACGGCCGTGAACTTGTTTAATTTACTCAAACTATCATGAAAAATATTTCATATTTAGATATGGTAAAAGAGATTTTGAATGAATCAGAATTTTCTCAATTTGAAAAATGTTATAATAATCCAGTCAAAAAAAGTATAAAAATATTAAATCACCGTGGATATAAAAATAATAAATCTGATCTACATAATATTATATACTCTACAATCTCAAATGAGCGAGATTTATCTGAGCCAGATTTTTCTTATAATTGAAACAAATATAATGATGTTTTATTCGCTACAAGAAAAGAAAATCTAAAATCTGCTAGTTTATGAAGTCATTATTTACATCAAGCATGACTAATATATGTGCAGGAAATGGCTGCAAGTTTAAGTGTGCAAATTCTGTGAGTTCAACCATGAGATTATGTTTTGGATATGTGTGCTGCACCTTGAGGAAAATCAATTCAAATTGCTGATAGACTTGAAGGTTGATCTCTAATTTCCAATGAAATTGATCAATGAAGAAAGAAAGCTTTAGAATCAAATTTGCACCGCTGTGGGATATTCAATGTTTGAATAATTAATCAAGATTGATGCATCATTTGAGATAATTTTCCTGGGACTTTTGATAAAGTTTTAGTAGATGCTCCGTGTTCGTGAGAAGGAATGCAATATAAATCCGATAAAAAAGTCCGACAACGAGACGAGAAAAAATCAAAAAAGCTTTCAGATTTACAGATTCAGTTGCTTATATCATGACTTAAATCATTGAAGGTTTGAGGAGAATTAGTTTATTCTACTTGTACGACTAATGTATTAGAAAATGAATATGTAGTTTCAGAAGTTTTGAAAGAATATTGAGATAAAATAGAACTATTACCAGTTTCATTAAAAGAAAAATCTGACTGAATTTGTAGTTGGAGAGAAAATGAAATTTTAACATCTGAAAACGCAAAAAAAGTTGCTAGACTTTGGCCTCATGTTCATTGAACTGGAGGATTTTTTATCGCTAAGTTTAGAAAATGTCTGTCATTCTGAACGGAATGAAATGAAGTGAAGAATCTTAGGCATAATACACAAGATTCTTCTGCTAAAGCCTCGGAATGACAGATGTGGGAAAAACTTTCTACTTGGTGAATTTCTCCGATTTCAGATTTAGATTTTTTTGTTTCAAAATATACCGTAAATATCGCTCCAAAGTCTATAATTCAATCCCATTTTGAAAATAAAATCTCAAATATAGAAATCTGACTTCCGATATTCAAAATCGTTGAAGATAAAAAGAATAATTCTCAAAAACTAATTCCACTCGTGTGAATAGCTCAGATTTTTGGACATTTAGCTACTCAAAATGTACTTGAAATAAACGATGAACAGTTGAAATTATTGATGGAGAAAAGAGATTTGATTGACGATAGATTAGCTGATTATGAATGAAATTTTGTGATTTTGAAATGGAATTGAGTGGGTGTATGACTTGTTTCAGTCCAGAAATGAATATGAAAAAATAAGTGTTTTTAGTTTTTAAACATAATAATCATGATCCGTTTCCTTAGGTATTATTCTTTAGAGATTTACACGGTAATCTCTATGATTGTAATGGCTTATGCATGAGTTATCAATACTGATACTATTCAGGCCTTTGCAGTCATTGCTATATTGCTTTGAATACTTCATGAACGAGAAGAAAGCTATTATCCATGATGATTTGCTACGAATGTTATCTGAAAAATTACAGGTTTTAAAGATAAATTAACACCCGAAATCGTTAGATATTCAAGAGTGGTAACTTCAATTTATTTAATGGTATTAACTTTTGTTCCTTTCTTTTGGAGTGAACATGCTTGGTTGATAATTCCTGCATGATGTTTAGGGATTTTTGAATGAATTGTTCATATTGTATTTATATATGCTGCAAGACTTAAGAAACCATATTCTCCGTGAATGATTACCGCTGAAATTGAATTAGTTTTATCTATATGGATGTTCTATTATTTAATCACTAACAACTTAGTTGAACCTATTCATTTCTTGTATGGATTCTTAATTATGTTCTGATGATATATTTGGGTTCAATATAACGAAGTACACTTAGTCTGATTTAAATATCGTGAGTTACCAAAAAGGATGAAAGAAAATATAAAAAGAATTAGAGCTGAAATAAAAGCCAAAAAGGAAAACAAAAAGAAATAGTACGATAATATTGTCACATTTTCAGATTTCTATCGTACTATAATATATAATTTATTTTTTAATGTTATCAAAAAAATGAAAAAATTCTGACTTTTGACTACCCTTTTAATTGGATGATTATTACTTACTGGATGTAGTTTCAATGTAAATGTTAACGATACCAGTTCTACTGACGAGAACAACGAAACTGCTTCATACAACCTAAATAATGATGCTGGTCGCCTTTTGGCTTGTAATGATAGAGTTGGTTTCTATCTAAATACTGAAACATTCAATGCTGAATGGGGTGTGGAACAAGAAGCTTGAGCATCATTCGTTTTGAATTGACATATAACTCGTGAAGAAAATTGAGATGTGGCTGAAGATGATGTAGAATGTGTAATTGATATGGTGGATAAAAGTGTAAATGTAGAATTCTCAAATCATAAATTTAATGGAGAATTACAAGATGTAGCTACAGAAGAAGTATCAGAAGAAACAAATTGAGATATGCCTGTGGCAAAAATGAGAGTTTTGGAATGACAAACAGAGGAAGAAACTCAAGCAATGATAGAGGAAGCTTGCTCTAATATGTGATGAAATTGGGTTGATGGTGGATGTGTATTAGAAGATGGTTCAATCGTTAATTTCTAAAGAGAGATTTTAAAACAACGAGAGGAGAAATTCAGGTTTCTCCTTTTTTTAATTTCTTATTGTGATTTTATTTGATATGTTTAATGTAATTTATAGTTGTTTTAAATATCTAAAAAACTATGCACGAATACATCAACCTAACTGCAGAAAATATTGATAATGAACATATTTGCTGTGCTATCGGAGACCCGAAACATCAATGCTGAGTAGATAAAAAGAAACAGCGAATTAAAAATAAGTTAAAAGACTGACATGTTTTCAGGAAACTAAATGATAGAGGGAAAATGTTTATTGAATATGAACCTATTGAAACTGCACGAGTTCCAGTTATTGGTCAGAATTATGAATATATTTACTGTCTATGGGTTGCTGGAAGTTTTAAAGGAAAATGAATTTGAAAAGAATTATTGGAATATGCGATAAACGATGCTAAAGAGAAGAAAATGAGTGGAGTTTGTACTTTAGTTTCCAAAAAGAAAAAGCCTTTTCTTGGCGAAAAGAAATTCTTTGAACATTTTGGTTTTAAAGTGGTAGATAGTATAGCTGATTACGAATTGTTAGCATTAGAATTTGATAAATCTGAAACTCCAAAATTCAACGATAGTGCCAGGAAAATGAAGATAGATAGTCAGGATTTTACTATCTATTATACTAATGAATGTCCTTATGTAGAATATGAAGTAAAAGAATTATCTGATTATGCAAAGGAAAAGAAAATTAATCTGAATTTTATCAAAATTGATAGTTTAGAAAAAGCTAAGAATGCTCCATGCATTTTCAATAATTGGGCAAATTTCTATAAATGAGAATTCATTTCAAATACGATATTAAATGCTAATGCTTTAGAGAAACTGTTAAAATAAATCCCCTCGGCTAAAGCCGTATCCCCTTTAAGTAAAGGGGAACAAAAAATATTAATTGTTGTCCCTCTTTATCAAGATGATTTTTTTATCTTCTTGATTAAGGAGGAGGACTGCTTGAGGTGGAGGATTTCTTAACTCTTGAAATTATAATATAAATTAGAAGATCCAAGTTTTTGTGACTGTCCATTTAATTACTAAAACATATGTACTATAAGTAATACAACATATGCTATAACAACAAAAATAGCTCGTTTTAAAGCTATACCGAATATTCACCAAATTATATTTGACATAGTATCTAATACTTTATCTATCTTTGTTTGTGTTTTAGAAAACCTTCTTTCTCTTCTTTTTTTGCATCGTTCCTTATATTCATCATAACCACCATCATTAAAAAATGAAATTATAGTTGCTCATATAATTATGATAATCCATCGTTTTGTTGTCATTCTCATTTTTTATATAAATATAATGTATTATAAAGGAAATACGTTTTAAAAGCAAATTTTCTTCCTTATTTTTTATCATTCAAATTCATATTGTGATTTTATCAGATTTTTTTAATCTTAACAATGGTTTAAATCTTTATTCTCTAAATATAAAAAAATGACCATTTACGACTATGAAATTACCAAAAGAGATGGAAGCTCTATCAAGATGGAAGAATTTAAATGAAAAGTTTTAATCATTGTGAATACTGCTACATGATGCGGATTTACTCCACAGTATGAATGATTAGAAAATCTTTACAAAAAATATCACGAAAAATGATTGGAAATTTTGGATTTTCCTTGTGATCAGTTTGGGCATCAAGCTCCATGAAATGATGATGAAATCCATCAATTCTGTACAATGAAGTACAATACGACTTTTGACCAGTTTTCTAAAATTGAGGTTAACTGAGAAAATGAAAGTCCCCTATTCATATATCTAAAACAACAAAAATCTGATGATGAAATTAAGGGATTAAAAAATAAAACTATCATGATGTGAGTAAAACAAATGAGTTCAACTTGTAAAAACAAATGAGACATAATCTGGAATTTCACTAAATTTTTGGTGGATAAAGATTGAAATGTAGTGAATAGATATAGTCCTACTTATGTCCCATGAGATATGGAAGAAGAAATCCAAAAATTGTTAGGATAATCAATTAAAAATCTGATTTATTTTATTCTTTAAGTTTTACTATTATGGAAAAGATTATTTGTCAAAGTTGTGGAATGCCTATCGAGAAACCTGAACAATTTGGCACGAATGCCGATGGAAGTGTGAATCATGATTACTGCATTTACTGCTACAAAGATGGGAAATTTATTGATGATGTAAGTATGGAAGAATATATTGATATGTGCAGTCAGTATTGAGCTCAAGCATGAATGACTAATGAAGAGATGAGAGAATATTGCACAAAACTTTTCCCTACTCTGAAAAGACGGAATAAATAATTATGTCGTCATTCTGAATGAAGCGTAGCGTAATGAAGAATACATAAAATAGATTCCTTGCCATCGCTCAAAATGACAAAAAAAAGACTGCCCTACCAAGACAGTCTTTTTCTATAAGGTTCTACCACACGCCTATTAGTTTAATCATTAATTTTTTAAAAGCAAATTTTAAGATACATTTTGACAAATGTCAATAAATTGTCTTTTTTGTCAGTTACTATAATATCTTCTACAAATTAGAATTAACATATCGAATGTTGACATTTAATATTTTTATGATAATCTCTTGAAATTTATGTCTATTTTACATATAATACAGTTGTCTCAATAGGGGCAAAGTCGCAAAGATAGTTTTTTCATGGGAAAGATGAGGTTTTAAATCAAAGAATTGAGTATTGTAATGAACATTGAGGAACCCATTCACTTATTCACTCTCCTACTGCTGTATATGGAGAATGCGCATTCCCTAGCTGAATAACTTGTGAAGATATGGCGCTAGAAAGTGGTGAATGTAATTATGAACCAAATTTAGAAGATATTGATACAGAAGAAAAACGTTTGGCTGGATGTGAAGAAAATGCACAAGGATGGATGACTGATTTTGTAAAAGATGCTGAAAATGTAAGTATTGAATGGGGAGAAGAATCTGAAAGTGGAGCAAGTTTCGTTAGAAATTGAGTGGTTAAATATACAAAAGATTGAATTGATTACACAATGATTGCTGAATGTGTAGCTGACTTCGTAGATGGAAGCCTTGGTGTAAGTTATGGAGATGAAGTAGTTGATGAATAATTATTTTATCATGTCTTGGTTTGTTTATTACGATGATGCTTATAGGATGTACAAAAAATGATAATCCAAAATACGACTATTTGATACTCGTTAATAAACAAAACAAACTCCCTGCAGACTGGGAGACTAATGTTGAATTGGTTGAAGTTCAAAATGCATATGATGAAACTATAAAAGTAGAAAAAGAAGCTTTAGAAAAATATTATGAATTAAGAGATGCTTTGCTTAAGGAATGAGTTGATATTGAGCTAGATAGTGCTTATCGTTCAGTACAGAGACAAGAAGAATTATGGAAAGAATTTGAAGAAGAATATGGAATTGATTACACAAAAAAATATGTAGCTGTTCCATGATATTCAGAGCATCATACTGCTTTAGCTATCGATATTTGTATAATAAAAGATTGAGTATTGATTTATGAAAATAATGACATGATTGCTGAAAAGGAAATCTTTGCAAAAATACATGAAAAATTAGCAGATTATGGATTTATTCTTAGATATCTTGAATGAAAAGAAGATATTACTTGATATAGATATGAGCCACGGCATTTAAGATATATAGGCGATGCAAAAATTGCTAAAGAAATTATGGATAATTGATTAACACTTGAAGAATATTATAGTCTGAAATAATTATAAAATTAATTCAACCTTGGATTTAATAATGAAAATCCGATTTAAACGATGAACTTTAATTAAAAAATAGTTGATGATTAACAGGATTTTATAATCCTGTTTTTCTTTTATTTTAATGTCAAATTACTATAAGTTGAATGTATTTATATGGTATAATATTATTATGACTGGATTTGTTATCCGTATTATAGCAATGGCAACCATGCTTGCTGATCATATTGGGTGGAATTTTATTGATAATCCAATGCTTTTAACATGGATCTGAAGAATAGCATTCCCCTGTTATGCATTCTTGTTAGCGGAAGGTTTTTTTTTCGTTTTCAAAAATAGGAGAAGATTTCTAAAACATATCTCCACATTAATACTACTGGCTGTTATATCAGAACCTTGTTATGATTTATTAGAATTTTGATCTAATATTGGTAGTAGTTTTATGGAGGCTCAAAGTGTTATGATTACTCTCATACTATGATTTTTAGGAATGTCTTTTACTGAACTTCTTGTTCCTTCAAAGAAAGAGAATAATGATAAAATATGATGGAAAGCTGTATTATTACTCACATGCGCATATCTTTTGATAGGATTTACAAACTATAAAATGGGAGCAAATTTCAATTTTGTATGACCGTTACTTATTATTGCTTATTATTGGTATCTAAGATATTCTAGAAATGAAGAAAAAACTGAAAACAAATGGAATTGGATTAAACGTTTTTTAGTGTTAGTAGGAATATTTCTAATCTATCTTCCTATATATTTTTGGGTTAGAAGTGGATTTTGAGGTGGATCTGCCTGGTTAGAACAGGTGGTAAATTATCTACCATGGATTTGATGACATGCTCTGGCAGCCTTAATCTTAAGTTTTTCAAATGGTAAATTATGATACCATAAGAAATGGTTTAAGTACTTATACACGTTATTTTATCCTATTCATGCGCTAATAATATGAATTATAATTAGCCTTTAAGAGACCAAGTAATGTTAAAATTTTAATAGCAAAAAAGAACGATAAATCTCGTTCTTTTTTTCGTTTTTATATTAGCATAGACTTACCTTTTTCTAATTACACTTTTTATTATAGAACTTGCTCATGTATTGAACTTGTCAGTTTTACTTAAACGTTTTAAAAAATCCTCCCAACTTAGTTCAGGACAAATTTGTACAACTACCATATATGTTGTTTCTAAAAAACTCTGTTCTTTTTCTTCCAATGAGAAGAACCGTTTCTGAGTTGAATTTTTTATCTTCCGTTCCATTATTTCTTTTCATCTTTCAGTTACTTTTTTTTCCTTTTGACTTTATTTTCTTATTTTCTTCCTTCGCTTTTTCTAAAGCTTCTTTTGTTACTTTACTATTTTTTAGCATAATTTTATTATGATATAAATAAAGCTATTATTCTTATACTTCGGTATAATGCAAATGCTTTTGTATTTCGTGTTGTGATTTTATCAAAATTCTTTAATCTGATGATAGTTAAAGGACTATGTAGAAACATTTTATATTTAATTTATTATTCTTCAAAATTCCTAAATCAGCAAATAAAATCTGAATTATATTACTATGCATTTTTGTCGGTTTATGCATAATTTTATGATTAAAATTAAATAAAAGAACTGAATGGAATTTCGCAATTATACCACATTTTATGCTGGATAGTAAAAAAGTTGATCAATTTTATGATTTTTTGAAAAATAAATATTATAAGTGATGAGAACCTGAAAAAATAATTCTGATTTCTCCAAATCATTTTAACACAAATACGAAAAAAATCCAAACTATATGTATATCTGCCGATGTAAGTTATAATTCAAATACGAGAAAATTAAGTTCAGAATTAAGTGATTTATGAGTTAAATGTGATGGAAATGAAGAAATATTTGAACTGTGGTGAGATAATTTAGAAACAAATGAACATGGGATTTGAGAGCACTTTCAACGGATAAACAAGCATTTCCCTAATAGCGAAATTTTACCGATTATCTCTCCATGTTTTCAAATGTCCGATGTAGAAAATGTTTTACCAAAATTAAAAAGTATGAACTGAAATATTTTGGTTATTGCCTCGGTAGATTTTGCTCATTATCAAGATGAAGAACAAACATTGCAACATGATCAAAAATCTATAGAAACATTAAGGAACATGGTATTGAATGAGACTGAATTTATTGATTGAATTGACGCGGACTGCCCTGTTTGTTTATATCTGGTACAATCTTTAGCAAGTCAAAAATGACAGAAACCTGAGTTGCGGTATCGTGATAGCTCATCTACTATTCTGAATCAAGATATGTGAGAAGAAAATACATCCAGAATTTTTATGTGGTATAAATAAAATATATGCCAAAAAAATCAGAGATCAAAACTCCTAGACCTCGCAGAAAGAAAGCGAGTCCTAAAAGTGGTTTTAAAAGAAACAGTCTGGTTTTTTGTGCGTTTGTACTGTTGATTTGTTGTTTTTTAGTGCGATTTGTTCAAAATTTTGCTAAATGAATGAAAGACTTATTTTTAGCCTATACAAACATACAACATTCACAACAAAACAATAATTTTGAGTGACAAAATATCATATTATCTGGAGAATCTCTAAGAAATGTTGAGCTTCCTGTTTTTTCAAATCCAAGCTATATTGTAGCATGATGAGATGTAATGCTGAGTAGGTATATTTGATATCTTGCTAAAAAACAGTGATATGATCGCACATTCAAACAATGAAACTATAACCCATTAAATGAGTTTGAAAATTGTAAATCTGACAATTGCATGCTCTTTCTAAATTTGGAAAGCTTATTCTGTGAACCTGACAATGATATTCCAAAGTGATGATTTGATTTTCGCTCTAATCCAAAAAATATTGAAACATTGCTAAGGTATCGCCAGGATAAACCATTACTTTTATCACTGACTAATAATCATTTTTCTAACTGAGGATATCAATGATTAACAATTACAAAGAATTTACTGAAAGAACACAATATAGATTACGTTTGAGTAGGAATAACACAAGAAGAAAGTAGGAACATTTTTTCATGGGAGAATAATGATATCAAATTTTGTATTTGAGCTTACTCATATGATGGGAAATCTGCGAAAATTCGTGGATGAATGGTCTATTGGAACTGAATAAATGAGGATGAAATTAAATCTGATTTGCAAAAAATGAAAGATATGAACTGTGATGTAAAAATTATTTCACTTCACCGATGAACAGAATATATTTTTTCTCCAAATAATTGGCAAAAAATTCTGGCTCATAATTTAATAGATTCATGAGCTGATTTGATTCTTTGAGGTCATTCACATGTTCCGTGAGAATTTGAAATGTATAGTGGAAAGTATATTTTTTATTCACTGTGAAATTTTCTTTTTGATCAATCTTGGTGAAAACGTGAAAGATGAGGATGATATAGTTATTTCTATGATGTAGACTTAAAAAGAAATAATGTTCCTACCTATATTTCTATGTTAATTTGACTAAAGTTTGAAAGAAATCTGATGAGATGAATTGATATAAAATTAGATCAAGTAGAATTCAGCTCTACAACTGATGGATTATTTTCTCTAGTATGAAAAGAGACGAGAAATAATTTATTGGGAAAAATAAATTTGACAAATCAAAATTTTTAATTTTTTATAAAGTGAATTTTCTTGGTCGAGAATTACTATTTCATGTTTTTTAGTAAATACAAAATTTACCATAAAATCCCTCAGATTTTTTGACAAAAAGAGTATTTTCGTGTATACTTAAATGAAGGGGTTTTTATTCTTGCAAAAACAAAAACATGTGATTTAATGTTTCGGAATATCAAAATCAAGTAACAAAAGAGATAGAGCATAAGCTATCAAATGTAAATAAACTATATTTAGAAGTAGTTGGAAACTGCATAGATCAATCAGATTTTTCTCGTATAATTCCTGGATTCCCTGCTGATATGTGGAAGAGAATTTTTGCTAATTTCAAATATGATTTAGAAGTATTTTTCTGCGTAAAAGCTGAAGATATTTTGGATGAAGATAAACAGTGGGAATGATGAAGAGAATTTAAAGATTTTTTAACGATTTATTTGAAAAAAATTGAAAATCAATATGGAACTAAACCTCATATAGTAATTAACGGAATTGATGTGGAAAATATGTATGACTTAGTTTTCTGATTTGAAACGTACTTTCAGAAACAAGGGTATAGAGTTTGGGAAAAATATAAAAATAGAGCTTATGAAACAAGCATGTCTCGCCTATTAAGTGAGGACTGATTTGGAAATGATGATCATATTCCAACGAGTAAAAAGCTGATTTTAGTCTGTGGATTGACTCCAGAATCCGGGAAATTAACTACGGTTGCTGCTCAAATTTATCAAGATAAAGAAATATGAATTGAATCAAATTATGCTAAACTTGATCCAATCCCTGATTATAATGAAGATAAGAATTCTGCAAGAAACATCGCAGCTCAAGCTTTGGATCTTTGTGCTTTGCATCAATATGGATTAGATGATATCATTGAGAATCGTAATGTATTAGAAAAATCTGAAGAAAAGTTGAAGTTTTTGAGAAAATTTTATGAATCTCTAAATATTGCCATTCCAGAAAAGATTGATGATTTTACTGTTGGTAAGATAAATATTAAGGAAAGTATTGAAGATTCAGTTTCTAGATTCTTACAGGAGAAAATTGAGAAAGCAGATTCCCCTATTTTGCAGGGAAAATTAGTTGAATTGAAGGATGGATTAAAGTAAATTTTATACCAATAATTATTATGTAATGGATGCAAATAAAGAACAGGTAGTTAAAAAGTTTATAGAAAAAAAGGAAGAAACTGATTGAAAATCTTTTTTACGTGAGGTTGTGATAGATCTCACATGATTGAAAGAAGAAACTGAAGGTAATTTTTTTTCTGAATGGCTAAAAAATGATGAGCATTTGTTGAAATATGCTGAATTATTTAACAAAAAAGATAATTTAAGTCATCGGGAATCTTTAGAATTTAAAGTTTTAAGACGAAAATTATTCATCACCTGTCCATATCTTGTTGATTTTGAAGATTTCTTAGAAGAACTTAAGCGTTGAGCTGATACATCAAAATCTAAGGATTCTAAACAAAACGATAAGGAAACAGATGCAGAGACGACAGAATGATCCAATGAATTCAGAGAAATTGCTTCCCACACATTTTGTTGAGTAAAGATAGATAATATAAAATCTGAACCATTTGAAAGGAGTGGTAAGAATGGGATAACTCGATGTTCAAAGACAGCGCGTAATAATTGAAAGAACTTTAATATTAATTTACCACGTGGTAATGCTTATGATGCATGAAAAACACCATGAAAAGATTCTGTTAAAACAATTCCTGAGGATAAAACCAATGAGAAACCTCTGAATTCTTGGAGCTGAATCGATGCGTCTTCTTTTGCATCTCTTGATAAATGAAATTTTGCTGATATATATACTAATTCCAAATCAAACTATGGTCACAGAGCCTCTGCATTTAAAGATGATAGCTGAGAGTGGTATGTATTGGATCCTTATACTAGGGTAAACTGAAAGTTGGACAACTCTCCTAAAAAACTAAAAGATTATTTAAGTGTAAGAAAAATTGTAAAAGCTAACGTCTATGAATCAAAATGATATAAATCTATGCAAGCTTCTAATAATACAGAATCTAATAAATGAAAAGTTGAATTTGCTGATGAAAAAGTAGAAGCTGCTGTAGAATGGGCATTATCTACTGCTGGAGATGATTCTTTTTGATATGAATGGTGATGAACCGGAAAAAAGAATGGTAAGGGATGATACGATTGTCAAAGTTTCGTTCGTGCTGCATTTATACATGCTTGATTTGATATAAAACCATCATGATGATGTGGTTCAATGAGAAAAGACTTTGAAAAAGTATGATTTGAATGGATATCGCCACGAAGTGAAAATGATTTACAAGAATGAGATATTTTGGTTGATCCAAAAAAGCATACAGAGCTTTATGCATGAAATGGTAAAATCGTATGAGCCCATTCAAATAAAGATAAAAAAACTTGAGATAGTAGCTGAGAAGAAATCTCTTCAAGAGATATTAAAAAATCTCTCAGTTACTGGAAACCGACTGGAATCCTAAGATATAAATGAAATTCGGCTTAGCGAACATCTTTTTTTCTATAATTTTTTATGCACTAAAAACTATAACAATTTTTTGTGACATAGTCTTTTGAATTTATGTATATGAATTGTTTCATTTTACATGTTGGATATTCGCCCAAAATTTTGGTCAGTAATTATTTGGTGATCAATTATACGTTCATCATACTTTTTTTGCATCTCATAAGCTTTTCACTTTAAAGAAATATGCAGGATCTCCTTTTTTCTTTTCAAAGCAATATCATAAAAATAGCTTACATGCATTTTTGGCATCATAACAATCTCACTCGGTCAATCAGAGTTTTTTTCTTGCATCTAATCATGGTCATTCTCCCATTAGTATATGAAAATAAGAAAATGAATATGCTTTATATTTTGGTTCCCAACGGTGCAGTTCTACATTTCAAATATTATCTGAAAATGTTTTATAATCTGGTGCTGTTTCACATCTAGCGTATGCTGTCATTATATCTATAATATTTTTCTCACTTACATTTTTCAGTAATTCTTTTGTTTTTTCTCAGTAAACTTTATTTGTTTGCATTTCATTCAATGCATCTTTTGCAGCATTTTTGAAATTAGCTTCTCATATTTCTCTATCTTCTTTTTTTAGTGGTATTGGTAAACGAAATCAAGGAGTCAATGAGCTTGATGGTGTATTAAATGAATATATATTTCTTCATTCATTGGGAATATTATATTCTTCCTGTGATAAATAAGAAAATTCTGGAATTTTTTGTAATTTATTTTTTATTACACTTAAACTCTCTCATTTTTTTACTACATAAAAAGTAAGTTTGTTATCACGTAGTAGCGTAACTCACTGATCTTTGTATGTTTCATCTAGTTGAACTCATGATTTTTTCGTTAATTCTTCTTGTTTTTTTTCTGTTGTTTGATTACCATTTCATTCCAAAATTGTAATTTGATTATCATCTGAATTTATGATTGTATCATTTCCCGTTTTTGCAAGCAATTCCTGTTTGTGTTGGTTATTTTCCGCAATATAATTTCCTCATTCATATCATCAATATCACATAGCCCCAAGAGCTATCATCAATTTTGTAATATTATTCCTAGCAAATCTTCAAATTCTTCATGATTTTTTTCATTTTTTTTGCTGTTTCTTTTCTATTTGTTCTCAAATAGCTTTATCTCAAGCATCAAGCAAGTGATAACCAGCCTTAGCCGTATATCAAACAGTTTTTACTCATCATTTTATGGTCTTTCATACTCATGAAATGGCCTTTCCACCAAAATCTCACGCTTTTTTTATATGTCATGTTGCTTTTTCAGATTGTTTTTTTGACTTATCTCTGCGTTGTTTTCTTTTAACTCTTGACATTCACTCTTCTTTGGCTTTGTGTTCATTTATTTTTGAAGCTCACTCTTCTCATGCAGACAAAAGAGTATATCATAATGCTCATGCTGTTCATCACACTACATCCGTAGCTCAACTTAATATTTCTTTTCATCATTCAAGTATTTTTTTTCACGATTCTTTGGCTTTATTTAAAGCTTCTTGTTTTTTTGTCATTTGAAAAATGTTATTTATAAAATCTATACCGATTATAGTCAGAATTATAAAATTTTGCAAATTTTTAATCGGTTTTTTAAATAATTATTTGATTTTAATCCGAATTACAGTATTGTATTTATCGTTATTTTATGATTTATAAATGTAAAGATGAATAAAATACTATACAAAAT
>JAEEGI010017606.1_pt1 | contig 14629 bp, 7 predicted proteins | sample 8958751 | NCBI WGS metagenome assembly JAEEGI01 (sample SAMN16246545, study PRJNA631951) | gut metagenome | biome: gut microbiome; feature: rumen; material: KS-attached | host: Bos | place: Iran: Karaj | collected 2018-10
CTTAAATAAGAAAACAAAAAATTCTTTATCTCTTTTTACTTCTCCCATTATTAATAAATTATGGTATTCCATTTATATAGTTTATTGATGTTTACCCTATTCAATTTTTAAAAAAAATAAAAAATAAAAAACATTTTAATTTATATTTAATTATTAAATTATGATATATTTTTTTCTTTTTCTTTTGATTTCCTTCGAATTTTTTTTGAAAGAATACTATCAACTAATTTAAATGCATTTTTTTCAGTTAAATATTTTGATGATTTTTTATTTCTATTACTTTTGATTTTTTTATTATCACTAATATCAGTTTTAAAAACTTTATAATCTTCATTTTTACTATCTCTATTAGAACCAAAATTAAATTTAAATTCAGTTTGATTATGAATATAATTTTTGTCATTAGGTTTTAAAGTATAAAAATCTAATTTATTTTCTAACTCATTTTGAGAAGAAAAATTAAATAAATTATTATTTCTTTCTTTTTTATTTTTTTTATTTAAACTAGAAACAATTTTCTCTTTTTTATTAGATTCTTTATATAATAATTTATTAGATTTATAAGGTTTATTATTAGAATTATTATAAGAAATACTATTATTAGTATTATTCTTATTATTAGGAGAATAAATTTTACTTTTAATATATTTATACTTGGAAGAATTATTTTTTTTAAGAGATTTTTTATTATTATTAATATTATTTTGAATGGAAGAAAATTTTAAATCTTTCTTAAAATTTGATTTTTCTATTTCTTGCCATAATCTATTAACTATATTATCAATTTTACTAAAAGAAACTTTTTTAATATGTTGATTAATTTCTTCAACAACTTTATCTTCTTTATTTTTAGATTCTTTTTCTTTTTCAATAACTTTATTTCTAATATCTTCTTCAATTTTTCTTTTATAATCCATAAATCTTTTTTCATAAATTTTATTCCATTTATTAATAGACTTTTTTTGTTTATTAACATATTTTTTATTTAATTGAGAATTTAAATTTTCCATATTTTCTTTAATTTCAATTCTTCTATTTGAATCACCAATTAATCTATTAAAAACAGCTAATCTTTCTTCTTCTTTTTTTTTTGGTTTTTGATATGAAATTAATTTTCTCCTTCTTTCTGATTTTGTTCTTCTATTCATAATATCATATTCCATTCTTTTTACAAATGATGCATTTTTATCTATTGGATAATGTGTTAATGTTTTTTCTAATTCATATTCTAAATTCTGGGTGTTAAATTTTGAAAAATCTATTTGCTTTTTCTTATTTTTATCACCCATTAATTTTTTACAAATAAAATAAAAGTTTAATTTTTTAGGAAATTTTTTAAAATATTTTTTTTTATTTTTTTTTTTAATTTTAGATTTTTTTTTCAATTAAAATGCAATCTTGTTTCATAATAATCACATAATAATGTTGGAGCTAATATTTTTAGTTTAGTGTTATTTATTCTTGTTAAATATTTTTTTTTGTGTTTATCAAATATTTCAATTTGGAAAAATGTTTTTTTCCCAGTTTTAATTCCATTTATTATTTTATGAAATTCATAATCTTCATTTAATTTTGATAATGGAATATAAATTTTCTTTTTATTTTGCTTTTGTTTTTTCGCTTTTTTTTCATATTCGGTAAAACCTAAATCACCATCAAAAACACTAAAATCAATATCAGAAAGCATATATGAATCATCATCATCTTTATTATTATTTTTTTTAAATTTTAAAGATTTTTTCTTCTCAAACTTTCTTTTTGTCATCTTGACAATAATTTAAAATATTATTATCACAAAAGAATAAAAATAAACTAAATAAAAAAGTTTAAAAATTTTGTTAAAAAAAATACCAAATTTTTAGATTTTTTAATTATTTAATTAATTATTATCTTTTAAATAATTATTTTCAATAACTTTTTAAAATTTATATATTAATATTTTATTAAATTAAATTAAACTTTTATGCTATTACTTTCATCAAAATCTTTTCTTTGAATATTTGCAACAATAATGAAAAATTTTTGTATTTTTTTAAGACTAATAATCCAAATAAAAGGTATAACAGAATTAACAAGAACAAAAATAGAAAAAGAGAAAATAGAACAAATAGTTTGAAAATTATTTAAAGCATCAACAATAAACTTAATCCATTTATTATAATTAATAAAAACTTTGAAAATAAGTATATACATTAAATTAATTTCCATTAAACAACAAATAATAATAGATATATAAATACATAAAACTAATTTATTATATGAGTAAGAATTAACTACTTCAATATTAATATATGAAATTTTATATAATAAAAGACAAAAACTAGACCATATAAAAAAAGAACTTATTGTAATTTTATATAAAATATTTTTAAATAAATAATCTGAAAAATCAATTGAAAATAAATCAATAATTCCTATTATTACTGAAGTAATTAATAATTCATTTAATTTTTTAAATTTATTATTTATTTTTATCATATAATAATCTCTTTCACTTATATCTGATTTCATACTTGAAAAAATTACATTTTGAGGTTTTTTTTCACTAAATTTAGACATTTTTTATTTATTTTTAATTCATTAAATAAAATATTTTAAAAATAATATTTAATTAAAAAAAAAATATTTTTTTGAACTATATATTTCATATATTTTTTATGTTTAAAAAATTTTCTCTTTCTCTTATTAAATCAATTCCCTTTTGCTCAACTAAAGTCTTATAATACGATTTATCTCTTAAATTTTGAATTATATAATCATCTGATTGAACAAAACAATATTTTTCATTTTTTTCTGGGTCACTCAAATATAAATATGCATATTTAATATTTCCACTTGTTTGATATAATATATTGAATAATTCTTTTCTATTTGATTCTGGAAAAAAAGTTTGAAGAGAATTTATCATTTCTTCACAATTTTTTATTTCAAAATCATCTAATTTTTCTACTTTTTTTTTAACTTCTTTTTCTTTTTTTACTTCTTTTTCTTTTTTTATTTCTTTTTCTTCTTCTTCTTTTTCATTGCTTTTTTTTCTTTTTATATTTATCATTTTTTCATTTTTAACAAAATTTTCTTTTTCACATTTTTTATTTTTGTTAAATATTGTTTCAATGAATTCTTCAAAATTATCTTTTTTGCTTTTTATAAAATTTGTAATTCCATTTATTACAGGTAATAATTTATATGAAGGATTATCAATAATATTTGCATTTTCTTTAACTAATTCAATATATTTTTTATAATTATTTGATTCTCTTATACATCTCCAATATTTTCTTAAAGTTTCTCCTTTAAAAGCATTAAATATATTTTGATATATTTCATGTTCCATAACTTCTTCCCAAAATTTTCTAGTTGTATCTTTATTATATAATTTATATTTTTTTTTATTTAAACAAACTTCAAAAATACATAATATATATTCTGAATTTTTCAAATTCTCTTTTTCCATAATTTTATTTATATCTATAATTCCTTCGGACATTAATAAACTAAAAAAAAACAATTTTTTAAATTAAATAAAGATGTTTTCTTTTTTAACATGTTGTACTGGAAGTAATAATACAAATGATTCAGATGAATTTTTAAATCAAGAATCAGCCAAAAACAATATAATAAATATATATAACTTAAAAAATATATTAGATAATAAATTAGGTTTTATAATATTATATTCTAATGAAAGAGATTTAATAATTTTTAATAATATAAAAAAAGACACAGATATAAATTCAATTTTAGCAAAATCATATAAAGAAATATATAAACCTGTAAATTCAAATTTTGGTCAATATATTATAAAAATATTAGATATAGGAAATAAAAATCAATTTTTTCCATTATTAGTTATAATATTAACTTTAAAAAATGAAAGAACTTTAAATTCAAAATGTTTAATTTCATATCTTCATAGAAATGAAATAAATGAAAATTCCATTAAAAATATGATCAAACAAAATCAATTTAAAAATAATACTATTATTCCTGAACCAAGAAATACTTATTCAAATGCTAATCATATTTGTAAAATATTATTTAAATTTCCTGATGGAAAAATTATTGAAAGAAATTTTTTAAAAAATGATAAAATTGAAAGTTTATATAAATTTATTCAATATTCACATTCTGAATATGATTTTAATCTTATTCAGTTATATCCTTATAAAATATATAATAATTTGAAAAATACATTAGAAGAAGAAGATTTATTCCCTTCTTCAGTTATTCAAATAATAAAAAAATAAAGATTTTTTGACCACATCAAAAAATGTTTAATTGAATATAAAAAAAATGTTCACAAAAAATATATATATATAATGAAAGTAAGTCTTATTATTTTTTTTATAAAATATGAAATATATTTTAAAAAAAAACTAAAGAATTGAAAAATATATTAAATATTATTATAAAGATTTTTTCAATAATTATTTAAATAAATATTGATTTTTTTTCAAAAATGGAAAATAAAATAGAATTATATAAAAAAAAATTTAAAAAAGAAAATCTAAAGTTTATTTTTACAGTATTGAGAAAAAATAAATAAATGTCTTTAATATTTGAAAAAAAAAATGAAAATATATTTTTAGACAAAAGCTTCATAAAAATAAAAACATTAGATTTTTTGAAAAAAGAAAAAAAAATTAATAAGAATAACCTCAAAGAAAAAGAAAAAAAAAATTTTATATCAAAAACAAATTTTTTTAATTTAAGTCAATCAACATTTACTTTAAAAAAGCCTAATTTTTTAATATCAAATTTTGATTCTCCATATAATAATTCTTATGTTTATAAAAACAGCGTTTTAAAAAATAAAAGAAATTTATTTAAAAATAAAATATTAAGAGATGCAATATATAAAAGAGGAAATAAAATTGTCTGTGACAAAGAAACTAATACTGAACGTTTATCAAATGTTGTATTAATTTCCCCTTATTTTGAATATAAAGATAAATTTTCTCAAGTTCAAATTAGGAGTCCAAATTTAAAATTAAGTAAATATAAAAAAATTAAAGTTACTGAGAATTTCAGTTTAAATTTTTTTTATACTCCAAAAGAAAGTCAAAATAGTAATAGTTATTTTTTAAGAAAATATTATATATAAAATATAATTTTGCACTTATTTTAAATATGTATAATTTGTATATATTTAAATATTTGAATTTTATTCCTCTTGTTTTAATTATTATCATTTTTTAATTAAACAAGAACTTCTAAATTCATTTTTTAATTTAGCACTTTTTAATTGGATAAAATTACATTTCAAGTAAATAATCCCAGTATAAAGTGCATTCAAAAAAATATATATTAAGAATATTTGTTTTCACTTATCTACACCAAAATAAAAATAAATTTTATAAAGGTTCTAGAAATGATTCATTTATTTTTGCACATAATAGTAAGAAATAATCTTATTTAAAAGAGATTTCCGTCGCATTGTGCATATTGGATTTTATTAAATTCTGAAAATTAAAACTTATTTTAATTATTTTTTTTTGGTATTTAATTGTTTAATCATTATTTTTAAATAAAATACTTATAAGTAATTCAAAAAAAGAAATAATCAGTATTATTTAAAATTTAATTTTTTGATTTATACAATCTTTTTATATTTTAAAGAAAACAATTAAATAAATTCACTTTTCTTTTTTTATAAATCATTTCTCTTATTAAAGAACATAATTTCATCCATTTCTATAAAATAATATTTTTCTCATTTATTTAATAATAAGGAATTAATTGATTTGTTAAAAAAATATATTGTTTAAATCGAATATTATATTTTTTTTCATGATAAAACATTAAAAAAATATATCATTTTTTATTATAAAATAAATTTATTTAAAAATATAAATTAAAATTTCTTGAAGGAAAGTTTTATTTCAATTAAAGTTTTAAGTTTCTTTATAATATATATTAATTAAAAAATAATTTTCAAACATATGAAAAAAAATTTGAAAAATCATAAAAGTAAAATAATATAAATTATAATTATAATTTATATTATTTATTATAATAAAAAAACTGTATGGAAAAAAAAAAGTCAAAAATTAAATTTTATAATTCTTTAGCAAAGGTTTTACCAAAAAATCAAATTATTTATTTTGTAATATTATTGTTCAAATTTATTCCTTTAATTGTTATTACTCATGATTGGAATATTTCTTCTAAAAAAGGAATTTCATATTGGATAAGAAAAATAACTTTATCAGAATTCATATCAGTTTCAATTCCTTTTAATATTTATCAATATATTGTTATTATAATATTTTGTTTATTAATTATTTGCATATTATTTTGTTTTTTTTATCATCATTTTTATCAAAATAATTCCTTTTTAAAAATTTATTCTTATATTGAGTTTTATATATTTTATGCAATGAATCAAATATTTTTTTCAATTTTTATAGCAATATTATTTAATAAAAAGAATAAAAAATTTGACAATTGGTTTTTTTATCTTTTATTAATTTTAATAATAATAAATATAATAGGAATATATTCTTCAAGTTTAATATTATGTACTATAATCATTCATAGTCCTTTATTTATTAAAAATCAATCATTTATAATAAATCCATTAAATCAAATAGATTATATTACAAGTGTTTTATCTCTTATTCAACTAATTATTCAATTAGAATTTCATTTAAAATTTAAAAAAATGATGATTATTAAAAATATTGTGAGAGGATTATATGTAATTTCTTTTTTTAAAGAAACTTTTACTTTAAATAAATATTATTGTAGATATTTCTTTGATTATTTTAAAAATCTTTTATTTACAATTTGTTTTATTTCTTGTTTTATAGAATGGATATTTTATTATGATTATAAAAATAATTTAATGATTTTACAAAATGATATTGGGATTATTATTTTAAAATTAATGATTGAAATTAATTTAAGTATTCTTTTCATTGATATTTATTATCATTTAGATTATCGAACTTTAGAAAAAAAAATCACAAACTTAACTGCGAAAAATATGAGAAGCTTTGATTATAATGTTATTAAATTTTTTAATTTATTATTTTATGGAGATAGACCAAATGAATTACAAAATTTATTAACCAAAATAAATAATTATATAGAGAAATTAGTTCACCATCCCCAATGTAAAGATATTAATTGTTATTATTGTTATGAATATTCTTTTTCTGAATTTAATTTTCAAATGGATAGTTTTCTTCAAAAACAAAAAAGTAAAAATTCAGTTTATTCATTAAAAACAGATTTTCCTTTATTATATACATTTTTATATAATGAAATTTCAAATTTTTATGATTCATTCTCAAATATAAAGCAAAAGATAATGATTCAAAAATTTTTTATAGTAATTTCATTTTTTATGATATTTGAGAAAAATTATATGAAATGTTTATATATAATAGAAAAAATAAATTCATTAGATAATGAGAATATGAATTCTTTATATATATATCAAAATGGGATATTAATAGATAAAATATTAACTCTTCATAAAAATAAGAGTGATAATAATAGAAAAATACCTTTATTTAATTCTCATAATGAGAATGTAGGAAAAATATTAGATGCTGAAAAATTAATAAAAAAGTCTTTAAATTCAGTAAAAAATATAATGAATAATTTTAATAATGATATAGTTGAATTTGAATCTTTTTCAAATATGATTAAAAAATTTAATAAAGAATATAAAATATTAACAAATAAAATAAATCATTTATTTGGAAATACTAAATGTAATATTCCATATTCTAAACAAAAATTTTCAATATATTTTAATTATATATATGGAGAAATACCTAAAAATTTAATAATAAGTTTTGATAATTTTTTTTCTATTCAAGATTCATCTTTAATTCAAAAAATAATGATGAATACATATTTATTATTATTTACAGTTAATTTTTCTATAAAAGATATAATATTACAAGTAAGATATGCAAGTGAAGAATTAATAAATAAATTAAGATATACAACAAATGAATTTAAAAATTTAGATATTAATAAATTATTTGCTAAAACATTTTATAAATCATATAAATATACAATATCTAATTTTTTAAGAAATGGAAATGATTTATTAAATTTAAATAATTTTTGTTTATTAGATAAAGATAAATATGTAGTATTATTTGATGTAGAAGGTACTTCATTATATACTTCAGAAGGTATAGTATTATTTTTAAAATTAAAAGATGCTAAAGAACAAAAATTAATTAAAGAAAATAAGAATGATAAAAGGAATAAAAGAAATAAAAAGAATTTAAAAAATTTTTGTGGGAATTGTTTTTTATTTACAAATAGTAATGGAAAAATAGTATCTTTAAGTAGAGGATTTGAAGATTTCTTTTATTTAAAATATGAAGTATTAAAACAAAATAATTTAAATGTTAAAGATATATTTAAAATAAGTAAATTAGAAAATCAAGGATATTATGAAATTAATTTATTTGATGTTTATGATAATATTATTGAATTATTCACTGATAAAATAGGATTAATAGGTGAAGATGAATTTTCAAAATCTATTATTCAAATTAAAGAAGTTAAATCTACTCTTTCATTATCAAATACAGATTTTATAATGAATATTAATTATGAAAAAAGAGAAATGAAAAGAGAAGATAAAAAAATCAAAATATATTATTTATTTTTTATTGATGTTTCATTAAGAGAAAATAATACAAAAACATATATTTTAATTGAGCCTTCAGGAGATTCAAATTTATCTGATTTAAAAAAAACAGAAAAACCAGAAGAAGTACATCTTGGAGAAAATATTAATGCTCCAAGAAATGTTATTGATAAGATAATTCATACTTCAATAAATCAAAAAATATTATATTCAAATAAATTATCTTATTATATTCTTAAAAAATTTTTCAAAATTAAAATTGAAATTCCAAAAAGACAAATAATGGATGAAGAAATGAATGAACTTTTAGATGATGAAGAATCAAAAAAGAAAAAAAATGTTAATTATTCTTTAAATAATAATAATAATGAAAAAAAAATGGGTACTAATATTTCAAAAGATGGAATATTAAATGCAAAAGAAGAAAAAACAAATGATCAAAAAGAAACACTTAAAAAATATATGGCAATAAATCAAAAAAATTCTACTTTTTTAGGATATTTTGTAGTATCATTAGCAACAATAATAATAATAATATATATACCTCTTTTTATAAAAAAATTAAAATATTTATCACAGAATAAAATATTTTTGATTAATTTTTTAAATTATCATATGCATACTTTAATTTTAGATGAAATAATTTTAAGAGTTTTATGGATGCAAATTTTATCAAATAATCTCCAATCAGAAACTATTGATAAAGGATTTAATAATTCATTTAATTTATATTCTTCATATATTGAACTTCAAATATATGATTATAATGCTTTTTATATTCAATTTAATCAATTTTTTACTTCTAAATTATCAAATAGAGATTTAACTTTTTTTCAAGATATTCAAAAACCAATTAATTATAAAATTCCAGATAGAAATGGAAAAAAAATTGAAATTAGTATTCCTATGAAAAACATACATATTCCTATTATTTTACATCCTATTCAAGAAGTTGGTAAAATTCAAATATATTATAATATAAGTGATTATTATTTTAATGAAACAATGATAAATAATTCAGGATATTCATATGATGATTTTTATTATGCTTCTTATGGTTATATTGGCTTTCTTATTAATTTTCAAACTGAATATAAATTTAATAATATAGAAACATTTAATCAATTTATTTTAAAAATAATACTAGAAGAAACAAACAATGAAAAAATAATTAGTAATATTTTATTTATAAATATATCTATTTTTGCAGCATATAATTTTTTTTGTTGGTATATTTTTTATTCTCAATCAACACAATTATTTGCAAGATACTTTGTATCACATACTCAATTAAGATTTTTTAATAATTATTTATTGAAAAAAACAATTTTAATATATGAATATATTGATAATAATTCATATGGATATAAAATTCAAAAAGCTATTTCAGAAATTGAATTTGAAAATGAATTTGAACAAGTTTTAACAATAAGAAATATATGTTCAGGTCAAATTGATAATTATAAATTTATAAAAATTCGTCCTTTAACAGTGAAATATAATTCAAGTCAAACAAATATTTTAGATATAAATAATAATGAATCAAAGGTAAAAGGTGAAGAAAGTTCAAAAGAATTGTTGTCAATAATAAAGAAGAAAAAAACAAATCAAAAATTTCAAAAACAATTATCAATTCCAGCTGTTCAAAATCCAACTAATTCAATTAACAAAAATGCAAAAATAAAAAATGAGAAAATGAAACATAGTTCAATATTTTTAAATGTGAAAAATTTAGAAGAAAATACAAAAAGAAGTAACAAAGAATTAATTAAAATAAAAGAAAAAAGTAATAAAAAATTAGTTAATACTTCTAGATCAAATATTTCAAATTCAACATTTCAAAGTAGTATAAATTTATTAAATAATACTCCAAATTCAAAAGGAATTTTACTTAACAATAATATTAATGTTAATAATAATAATAATAATAAAAATAATCAATCAGAACAAATTGGACATAGATTATTATCTAAGCCTTTATTATATATTGGATTATTTATTTTTTTAATTTTTTTAAGTATTACTTTAATTATTATTGGTTTTATTCATTTTGAAGTTTCTTTTGACACAAGAAAAACTTTCAGAAAAGTATCAAGTGTAATCAATTGTATATTTTTAGAACAAAAATTTTTAAAAGAATTATTAATGAATTTTCAAACTTCAATATTATTAAATGAAGTATTTACTTTTGAATTTCAAGGAAATGAATTTATATCTTCATGTAAAGAATTAAATTCTATATATGATAATGAAATTCACGTACATGAAATTTTTTTAGAAACAAGTATTTGTTTTCCAAATATTAAAAAAGGAGTAGATGATTTAACACAAGGAAAAGCTCCTTCTGTTTTAAAAAGAATAATAAATTTTCAAAATCAAATTGACAGTAAAAATTTTTGTGAAACATTGTCTGAAACATCATTAAGTATAAAAAATAATAAATTAGTAAAAGAATTAAAAATAGCTCAAAATATAAGTAAAGAAGAAATTTTAGATGATTGTGTAAGAATTGGAGGTGATTTAAATAAAGAAGGTTTATCAACTGTAATAACAGGAATTTATACTACTTTAAATAGTTTATATAATGATTTTAAAGAAAATAAAAATAGAAATGAAGAATATAATTATCAATTAATTAATGAACCTAATTTATTAATGTTTCAAATTGAATATAATCAGATTTTTACAAGAATTTCAATTTGTTATTATGTTTTAGCTCATCAAGATATTATGTCTTTTTATAAATCTGTTGTTAAGAATGAATCAATTTTTTTTTTCGTTGAAATTGTTTTAATGTTTTTAGGAATTATTGTTTATTTTTACTTTGTTGTTTTATATGGAAGAGAAATTAATACTGTCGATTTTTTTAATAAATGTACATTACATATGATTCTTTTTAAATAAATTTATAAATTTATGATTAAATTATATTTTTCTAATAGTTTAATTATATCAATTTTTATTAAATTTTTTATTTACTAAATTTTATATATAATTAAAGAAAAAGATTTATTCTATAATTATATTATATTTATTATTATTTTGTGAATATTAACTATATAAGCATTTTTATTTAAATTATGAATAAGATACTTTCTTTTCAGAAAATTATTATTATTAATATTTATAAGACTTATTCATATAAAATCATATGTAATATACTCTTATTAAAGAATTCAACATTGTGAATTTCCCTATTAAATAAAATTGAATTATATAAATAAGTAAATATCATGACAAATGAAATAAGAAATTGAACAGATAATAACAAAACTTCCATTTTAATAACATAATAATGTATAAATTTTAAATCCTTATTCATAACAATATAATAACAAATAGGTATTTTAGTGAAAACATAATGACATTCTAATTGAAACATAATAACTTGTTTGTTATTTATTAAATTATAATTATATTTCTCAGTTCTATTTTTGTTATTTTTAAAATCATTATATAAATCATTTAAAGTAGTATACATTCCTGTAATAACAGTAGAAAAACCTTCACTATTTAAACCTCCTCCTATTGATTCACATTCTTGTAAAGTTTGAGAATAATTTATAAATCTTTTGATTTTTAAATCATTTATTAATTCATCATCTAATATATTTGTTAAAAATTCTACATAATTTTTACAAAAATTTTTTCCTTCAATTAACTTTTGAAATTCAATTAAATTTTTCATTTTTTTTTCACACCCTCCAAAAACTAATTCATCTACTTTAGGTTTAAAATAGGGAAAACAAGTAGATAATTCATAAAAAATTTCATGAGTAGTAATATTTTGTTCATAAATATAATTTAAAGCATCACAAGAAAGAGAATATTGAGTAGACTCATATTCATACATTAAAGGGTTATTTTCTAAAATAGATAATTCAAATATAATAAACATTTCACTAATAAATTTAATATTTGCAAAAACACTTCTAAATGAATTTATTACTAAATTAAATGTTTTAACAAAATTAATTGAAATTTTATAATAAAATAATGTTATTATTAATAATATAGTTCCTAAAAAACTAAGAATAAGAAATAAACTATAATATAAAAGTGGTTTTTTCATTAATTTATATCCTAATTGATTATATTGATTTTCTTTAATATCAAATAAAGAAGCTTGTTTAGAATTGATTAAATTTAAACTACTATTAAAAGTTGAATTTGTTATATTTGTTCTATTACTTGTATTTAATCCTATTCTATTTGATGTTGTATTTTTATCTTTTAATAATTTCATTTTATTACTTTTCTCATATGATAATTTTATTTGAGTTATTAATGAACTTCTTTTTGTTTTTTTTACTTGTTCATTTATTTGCTTTAAATTATTATCTCCAACTGTAAAATTAGCTTTTTTAACTTTTTTATTTGGAGAATATAAAAAAGAAGATTTTTGTAAAATTGTAGAAAATCCATCTTTTGATTCTTCTATTATTGTTTTTTTTTCAAAATCAAAAATATTTTTTACTGAATCTTTAAATTTTATTGATAATGGACGAACTTTTATTAAATTATATTCTTCTATTTGACCTGAAAATATATATTTAATATTTGTAACTTGATCTAAATCATTTTCAAACTTTATTTGAGATATTAAATCTTTAACTTTTTTATTTTTTTGATTATTATTATCTATATAATCATATATTAAAATTGTTTTCTTTAGTAAATAATTATTAAAAAATCTTAATTGAGTATGTAATAAAAGATATTTAGCGAATAATATTTTTGTATTTAAATAAAACAAAATAAAATATAATAAAGCAAAGCAAATAAATAAAACAACTGTAATAGTAATATATAAAGTAATAGTTTTTTGATCAGCAATTTTTTTATCTAAAACTTTAATACCAAAATAATTAGTAATTTCATTATTATAATATTTATACCCTGTTAAAAAATTTTGTAAAAAACCAATATAACTATAAGTAGCATAATAATAAATATCTTCAGTTAAACTAGAATTATCAATATGACTTTGATTGAAATAAATATTAGAATTATTATATAAAATTTGAATAGGACCTAAATGATTTATAGGAGATAATAAAATAGAAATATGTAAATTTTCTATTGTATGTAAAGAAATATTTTTTTCTCCTGATCTTAAAGGATATCTGAAATTTAATTTTTTTTTATACATTTCATAAAAAAAAGAATCAGTTCTTATTATTTTTGAAGAATAAAATTGATAAAATTTAATATAAAAAGTATTATAATCATATTCTCTAAAAGTTAAAACTTCTTTATGCTTTTCAAAAGAATTATTAAATTGATTTTCTAAAATTGGGGATTGTAAATTATTTCCTTGAAATTGCATTTGTAAAACTTTTAATAAAAGATCATTCAATGTTATTCCTACCATTTCATAATTTACATGAGTTTGAAAATATTGTTCTTGTTCAAATAAGGTTTTTACTTTTTTAATAATTAATAGTAGCAATAATAATGGGAAAAGTAATCCAAAAAATGTATTAAAAAAAATAAAATTTGTTCCCTTTGATTCTTGAATCATATATTGCTTTAAATCTTTTGAATTTTCTTCTTTATTGCTTATATTTAATAATGATGATGTTAATGAAAGATCTTTTTTTAGAGATTTATCATTTTTATATTTTTCTTTTTTATTTTTATCATCTTTTAATAAATGTGTTAATTCATCTTCTTTTATATTTTTTTTTTCATTTTCTATTTTTATTCCAAAAAATTTTTTAAGAACAAAATATGATAATTTATTTGAATATAATATTTTTTGTTTCATTGAAGTATGTATTATTTTATCGATTTCTGTTTTTTCTATTTTAGATTCCAAAATAGAAACTTCATTTTTTTTACTTGATTTATCTACAATAAGTGTAGATTCTTGATTAATAGATAATAAATTATTATTATTTTCTCTTAATGAAACATCAATAAAAAATAAATAATATATTTTGATTTTTTTATCTTCTCTTTTCATTTCTCTTTTTTCATAATTAATATTCATTATAAAATCTT
>JAEEGI010017608.1_pt1 | contig 14628 bp, 4 predicted proteins | sample 8958751 | NCBI WGS metagenome assembly JAEEGI01 (sample SAMN16246545, study PRJNA631951) | gut metagenome | biome: gut microbiome; feature: rumen; material: KS-attached | host: Bos | place: Iran: Karaj | collected 2018-10
GAATGCAGTTTTCATAATATTCAGGAATTTGCCCAGTCTTTTTATAAACATGCTTACTATATTCCTGACGTATGCTTGGGATATGAAAAGATGATGATTCGTGGATATGTGCCTTTTCCTTCCTCTTACAGCAAAGCTCTTTGTCTTCAGAATTCTCTATCTTGTCATTCAATAAAAAAAACAATTAACATTGAAAAGGAAAAAGTGGTTGTTGAATACTGTCAATTCACTGGTATTTTCTGGGTCGGAGACCAAAAGGTCTTTGGCTGTCTTTCTGCAGATGTCGCTGAAGTATATCATATAAGGCTCAAGGATAAGTGCTACATTCTCAAAGATATACTTAACTTTTATGACAACATAAGAGAAGGTTCAGGCGGAGTTCCTGTTGACACCTTAAAAACCACGGGTTACAAGCGCACTGCATTAAGAACAGCCAAAGAACAGAACCGTGTGACGCACGTTCGTGCTGAGCAATGTCGGCAAGTTTACCAACCGCATCCAATCAATGCCGTGCGGGTGGCGAAGCTGGGGGCGAATTCTTCCTATGTCGGCAATTTTGAGAATGAGGATCATGCCGGTAACGGATTGTTGCCCCAAGGTCTTGGCTATTCGCAGCTACGGCAGGCCCAGGAGGGTGTTATCGCCGCATGCTACGACTCGTTAGGTTATTCCTACATTCCTATGAACCATCGGGATGCCAAAGACATTGTGATGATTCCCACGGGCGGGAAGGATACACAGCGTCGAGGCGCAAGCACAGAGTCTTGTCTATGATGTACCCAAGTCCGGCTTTTATGTAGTCACACTTGTAAAAAATGGAAAAGTCTTTGAAAAGAAAATACAAATAAAGTAATTTAAAAATATACATTATGAATACAAGAATTTATTACGCCTTGACCATTGTATTCTGCACGATGTGTAGTTTTACTAAGGCAGAAGATGAAGTGTGGCCTATTATGCGGATGGCAAGTGACGAGAACAACCTCTATCTTGCCACAGAAGAGCATGGGTTGGTCATTGTGGATAAGGAAACATGTAAGCAGACCTTCTTCAATGAGGACAATGGAAAGATCAGGCACAATCACCTCAGGGATGTACAGGTCAATGGCAACATGTTAGCCCTCGCAGGCGGCTACACAAGAGATGGCTCTGCAATACATTTCTTGTGGAACGATTGGGTAGAATTATTGAATCTGGAGGCGGGTTCTTCGGTAACCATACATGTGGATGAGAACGAACTGTCAGACTGTTATGCGCCGAAATACCAGTTGTCAAAATGGCCACTGTTCACGGGAAATGGTTATTGGCCACGAGTGTTTTTCGATCAGAATCATGAACATTGCCTCTGGTATACAGTTTACGACACCTGGGCGGTTCTCTACGACTATCAGAACGAAAAGGTAGAGTATATTTCTTATCCTTTGACGAGTGAAACCATTTACAGCTTTTCACGTGAGATGATTTCCGATTTCAGATACGACCAGGATGGGGCGCTATGGATTAGTGGTGGGGTGCTTCAGGATGATAAAGGTGATTGGCGCGGTTATCTCTACAAGCTGACTGACGAGATAGCGCACGAAAACGAATATGGGGCTGAAAGCTATTTCTACAACAAAGAAGGAACGAGAGTTGTGCCGGAAACATCGTCGTGTATGGCCATTGATGGGAAAGGCAGCATATGGTATGCGAGAACAGGCTATGAAGATGAGGTGTACAAGTTTGATGGAAATGATCAATGGCAGTTGGTCTTTGATGGGAATGACATCGGCCTTAAGGACGAGGTAAACACCTATTATTATATCAGAGATTTGGAAACCGACGCGTTAGGTAACGTGTGGCTGCTGACAGAAAACATGTTGTACAGAATAACGGATCATGATGAGTTGGTGGAATGCCCCTGTCCTTACGAAACAGGCAACAAGCGCAGCATTCTCATTGACGGAGACATCGTCTACATGGCAACAGACAAAGGATTGTTCAAATACGAGGACGAGGAATTCTCCATGATAAAAGTTCCCTCAGGCGAAGATACTGGAATACGGGAAGTGAATGAAGGTGGCGGAACGGCATCTTGTCGTGTCTATAGGGCGGATGGCGTACAGGTGGCTTCACCTCAAAAAGGTGTGAGCATCTTCAAGCCTACAAAAGGGAAGGCAAAGAAGTACATCTGATTTTTTTTGCGTTTCTATTCTTTTTGGCCATCACGACATGTTCGACTTATAGAAGCTCATCTTAGCATCGTACGTTTCTACATGAAAGAACATCCCGAGTCTCACCCCTGAGGCTCGGGATTTTTTATCAGAAAAACAGATAATTGTTTTGTGGTTACTTTCTTTTTCGTTATCTTTGCAGAAATTTTCATCCATCAAAACAAACATTCCAGAAATATGAAAAAAAGCATCCTCTTCTTCGTAGCTTTTATCGCCATTGCGACAATAGCAAAAGCCCAAGGCTCCGTCCTGGCGACACTCAACCACAACGACACCATCCAGACATTCTATGGGGCCAGTGCCTATCAAGTAGCCCTCGATTCGGCCACACATGGTGATGTCATCACCCTCTCCGCGGGGCAGTTCCTTGCCAAGAACATTGAGAAAGCTGTCAGCATTCATGGTGCCGGCATGGGTGTCGGCGAGAATACAGATGCCGCTACCGTCATCGTCAACGACTTCAGCATCAATATCCCCAACGAAGTGACCGAGCGACTGGAGATGGAAGGCATCTATCATAACGGCAATATCGAGATCTCGAGCTATAAAACTTTGAAAAACCCAACATTTATGAAGTGCAGGTTCAAAAATTTCTATACATGCTACGATTATTATAGTTCTGGTGAGTGGCATGCAAGAATCCTAAACGGCACTTTCCTCCATTGCTATATCAAAGACCTATTACGTATTGCCAGATACAGCAGCGTTTCGCTCATCAATTGTTTCGTTGGGGCGATTGACGAAAGGGAGTATCATGATGCAATGAACTCCAACTTCAACTTCTTGAATTGCGTCCTTTGGGATAAAAATGGCTGCAGGGCACAAAACTCTACCTTCAACAACTGCATCATCTACTCCACGCGTACAGACAATGCGCTGTACAGCGCCAACAACACAGCCAACAACTGCGTCATCGTACACGACAGCATCAACGTGTTCCAGAACATCGCCAATACTTCCAACACGCTGGTCAACGACGTGGAAGAGGTGTTCCAGAACTTCAAAGGCACCTATGCCGACAACGTCACCTATGAGCTGACCGATGCTGCCAAGCAGAAATACAAAGGCACCGACGGCACTGAGGTAGGTATGTACGGCGGCTCGTTCCCCTTCGACCCCACCACCTCCAACCCACGCATCACCCGTTGCGTTGTGGCGCCCAAGTCGACTGCCGACGGGAAACTCAGTATCGACATAGAAGTGAGCAACTAAGATGACACGAATCCTTCGTATCGTAGGTGTCGTGCTCTTGCTTTGTGGCATCAGCACGACAGCGTCGGGACAGAAAATCAAATACTGGTTCGACGAGGACGACGCACGCGCCATCGTCACCTCCTCCCGCCACTTCAAAGCCAATGTGAAGGGGCTGCAGCCAGGACTCCATAGCTTACACGTCCAGGCCATCGGTCAGGATGGAAGGGCCAGCGTACCTGTGAAGCGATATTTTGTCAGAACGCTGAGCTCGCAGGGACAAAGCCGCTATTGGTTCGATGGCGACGAGCAGCAGGCGCAGTCGACGCTGATGAGCGGATCGTTCAGCATCGATGTGTCAACGCTCTCCGACGGATTCCATACGCTCCACCTGCAAACAACCGATGGCGATTGGCGCACGGCGGTGGTATCGCGGCCCTTTGTGAAAGTGCCTGCCCTCAACTTGATTGACCATCTGACCTGTGTCTGCCATATCGATGGCGAGGAGTTCATGCGCGAGGAGTTGCCGGCTGCCGGTGGCGTAGTCAACTGGCCCTTGGATGTCAACGATGTGAAGCAGGGACTGCATAAACTGCAGGTGCAAGTGCTGATGCCCGATGGCAAACTGACTTCTTCCTACGACGCATGGTTCATCCGAACGGCTACCGCCAGTGAGTATCGGCAGCTGCAGTTGATGTGGACAGTCGACGACGGACTATATAGTGGGCAGACCAACACGCAATTGGCATCTGAAGGCAACGCTTACCACATCGACCTCGACGTGACATCGCTGCGCGAAGGATTGCACAAGCTGACATACTATCTGAGCGACGGAACGGGCGTTCAAACCGAGACGCACACGGCGTTCTTCCTGAAAGTACCAGAGGGTGGCAACGGCATCACGGCTTATGACATTTGGGTAAACGATTTGGATGAGGATATGCAGTCGGTAAGTCTTTCGACGCCTGTCAACCCACTGAGACTCACCGAGACAATCGATGTCGGGCGGCAGCCATTGCGCACCAAATCGTTCCATTTCTGCATCACCTCTGACAAACGTGAGATGATGTTTGCCAAAAACCAGCTTCACCTACGGTTCCACAACAAGGCGGGACGCAGCACCGAAACCATCTGCGACTATATTGATCCGGAGGTGAGCCAGCAGGTTGAAACCATGGGAGAGCTACTTTCCGAGCCTAACCACACCCGCAACAAGCCCGCCGCTGACGAGGTGCATTGGTACAAGATCAGCATGAATCCTGGCGACAGTCTCACCCTGCGGACGTCAAGGCAGTGCATGCTTGACGTGTTCACACCCAATGGCGATGTGGTGTATCATGCTCAGGATGGAGCTACAACGCTCTTCGGAGGTTTCGAAGCGGCCGACTCCATCACGTATTATATTGCGCTTCACGACATGGCTACCAATGGCAACTATACGCTCGATTATGTTTATAGCCAATGGGTTACTCCCGACTTGGCTGTCAAGATGGCCACCATGCCCGCACCGACAACCATCACCGAAGGCGAACAGGCCACGCTCATCGTCAGCCGCAACCGCATGACGCAGGCTGCCGCAACCATCAACCTGAGCTGCGACCAGCCCGACCGCTTCCGGATTCCTGCCCGTGTGAAGATACCTGCCGGCAAAGACAGCGTGGCCGTCAGCATACAGACTGTCGACGACGAGCGCTACAACAAGCCCACACTCGTGACCTTCACCGTTGAGGCACAACGCCACAACAACGGAACGATGCAGCTCTCCATCGTCGATAACGAACTGCCGATGAATGCGACAGAATGGGATATGCTCAAAACATGGTGCGCACACCATGATGGTAATGCTTGGAAGCAGCAATGGGAGTTTGGCAACACGCCTGCAGAGACCGACTCGCTCTATGGCGTGCTCATGCGCGACAGCCACGTGAAAGCCATCCACTTAAGCAACAACAACCTCAGTGGTCAAATGCAAAACGGCATGTTGCGGTTGTCGCAAATGCGCGAACTCGACCTCTCGCACAACGCCCTCAGCGGCAATGTGACCACGATTGTGCAAGACTGTCCCGCGCTGACGAAACTCGATGTCAGCTACAATCATTTCAGCGAACTGACACCCGCCTTGCCTGCGACAATCACTGAACTGCATATCGATCATCAGGTCTTTGACCGTCCGCTTGTCATGAGCTCGGTCTATAGCGAAAGGGTAGATGCTGTGCCAAGCATTGTTTGCTACAGGCATGGGCAAGAGCCAGCCTATAGCGATGAGCTCAGCCTCGGACTGAGTAACACCGACGGATGGGGTGCACAATTGAATGCATCCGCCGACTATTGGCGGGTTGCCGCCAGTCGGCGAGCGGTCTACAGTCAACAGAGCGGTCAGCGCGTCACGGCCATCGATACCCGACAGGGCCATCAGATGGAGATGGTCGTCGACTTCAACACGGGTGACGTCAACTTCGATTACGATACCAACGTGGCCGACCTGCAGCACACTGTCAATTTCGCCATGGACGACAATCTCACGGGAGTCTATAACTTCACCGCAGCCAACCTCATGGCCGACGATGTCGTCAACGTTCTCGACATTGTCCAGCTTGTCAACCTGCTCCTCTCGCCTCCTTCCCTCGCATCTCCGCACCTCCGCACCCGCGATTATCCCCGCTCCTGCGAAGACGGATCTGCATGGCTGACAATTCGGGATAGCAAACTCATCCTGACGACCATGCAACCCGTAGCCGCCATCGACATCGTCCTCAGCAAGCAGGCCGGGCAGCACATACAGTGGGTTCCTCGCAGCGATGGCTACCTGTTGAGCAGTCGTGAGGGTGAAGGGTACGTCCATTTCATCCATTATTCGCTCAGTGGCAAAATGATACCCGCTGGCGAGACGGTTTTGGCCACCATCGACGGTGAGTCAACGGAAGTGCTGAGGGTGATGATGGTCGACAAAGAGGCACAGCCCATCGTTGTGGCTGACGACTCCGCGACACCGACTGGAATCAGCGAAATGCAGAATGCCGAGGTCGATGACCACTATTATACTCCGGAAGGCATCCAAGTGAGCACGCCCTCACGTGGTGTTTACATCAAACGTGGCAAAAAGTTTGTTTCTTCTAAATAAAAGTCAATGAAATACCATATATCGCTCTTTACAGGGTTATTCCTCTATATCTTCCTTCTGGCAGCCCCAGCCGGACTGAAGGCGCAGAATATCATCTATCTGCCAGATATCAGTGCCCTGCCCGAGACGACAGTGTCGCTGCCCGTCTATCTGAAGAACACGAGTAGCATCGTGGCAGCACAGTTTGAACTGACTGTGCCACAAGGCGTAACCATCGACGAGACTTCTGGCACCATGAGCAACCGTGGCGACGGACATGCAGTGAACATCAAGCTCAACGGCAACCGTTATCGCGTGATGGTTTTCTCGCCTGACAATCGGCCTGTCAGAGGAAACAGCGGTATTCTCTTCACCATGAAAGCTCATGTGGGACGAGACTTTCTGGCAGAGCATGCCTACGACTTCGGCATGCAACAAGTCATTCTCAGCGATTCGACGGGGGTGAATGTCGTCACGGACTATAGCTGCGGACAACTCAAGATAGAGCCTTCACCCGACTTTATCGTCACTTCACTTCTCTCGCACCTCGTACCTCGTACCTCGTACCTCGAATTCTCTCTCCTCACCCCTCTCTCTTCACTCCCTCTCTCATACACGGTAAAGAATCAAGGCAATGCTGCGGCTCGAGGCGGATGGAGCGAGCATGTGATGCTCGTGGGGAACGGACGCAACCAACTGCTGGCCACTTTCTATCAAGATGTGAAGCTGCCGTCAGGAGGCTCTGTCAACAGACAGGAAACGGTCGTCGTGCCGCAGCTGCCAGGAATGGAAGGTGATGTCCTGTTGATGGTAAAGATTGTACCAAACAGCGACTCGGGGGAGACTCCCGAATATCAGGACAATAACACAACCTTCTGTCAACAGGTGTTCCAGCTACAGAAAAAACTTTTCACTGAAATGCCCTGGCGCTACGACGAGGCAAACGGTACCATCACTTACAAGCTGATGCGAAGCGGAAGTTGGAACGACGAGGAGACCTTCACCATCAGCAAGCAGGGCGACAGCCGATTGCAAGTACCCGCAACGGCCACCATCAAGAGTGGGCAATCCGCCACCTACCTCTATCTGAGGGCTACCGACAACCAGTCGCTCGACAACGATTCGCTTTTCATCATCACTGCTGTAGGCGCACAATACTCTGCTGTTCGCGATACGCTCATCATGGTAGACAACGAACTGCCTCAACTCTCGTTGAACAGTTCGAAAAGCATCCTGGACGAAGGACAGTCATGCACGCTGACCATTTCCCGGCCGAAAGCTTCCGGACAGGCTCAGGAGATAAGACTGGCCTGTGAGCAGGCGGAGCGTTTCCAGTTTCCTTCTACAGCAACGATTCCTGCCGGAAAGAAGTCCGTCAGCGTGGAAATAACAGCAAAAGAAAACGACGAGGTTACAGACACACTCTCCATCGCTTTCACAGCTATGGCCACTCGTCACGAAAAGGGGCAGTGTGTCTTGCTGCTGGCCGACAACGATCTGCCTGACATCTCGCTCGAGCTGACTCCATTGGCTGTAAGCGAAGCTGCTGGCATCAATGCCATCTACGGCAAAATCCGGAAGCAAAACCATCAAGAAAGCAAGATAACGGTCGATCTCAGCGACGACAGCAATGGCCGACTGTACTATGGCAAGCAGCGCATTGTCATGCCCGCAGGCATGGAAGAGGTGGCGTTCAGCATCGGAGTTGTGGACAACGCAACCGTCGATGGGGAAGTGGACATCCATGTGAAAGCCGCCATCTACCTCTCCTCATGTGGGTGCTCTGCCAGTGGCTCTTCGCGAGGCAGTGTCTCACAAACCATCCGATTGCTCGACGACGACGGACCTTCGCTCGCTGTCGTTCCCTCGACAGGGACGATGCAAGAGGGAAGTACCGGCAACTTCCTGACCGTTTCTCGTAACACCGCTACCACCTCGGCTTTGTCTGTCGCCATTAGCAGCAACTGCGATGACATGTTGACTTTCAACCATACAGCGACAATTCCCAAAGGAAAGTCATCCGTAGATGTCCCGCTTACCGTCAAGCGTAACGATGTTCAGGGCGATGGGAGAACTGTTACGTTCACCGTCTCTGCCAATGGCCATACCGAAGGGACATGCTGGGTAGCCGTCAGTGACCGCACATTGCCCGATGCCATCATCAGGCAATTCTCCTTCAGCGAACGATCATCCTTCGTAGCTGGCGATACGGTGGAGGTGAACGTTACAGTCGGCAATACGGGAATAGCCCCGCTCAAGGCTCCGGTCAAGGTTGAGGTCCTGTTGAACGGGGAAACAGCCCTGTCTGCCTATACCGACGAGGATATTCCAGAGGGTGGCTCAGAGACGGTCATACGCTCCATCGCACTGCCCGACAAACCGGGTGAATACAGCATCTGGGCTGTCGTGAATGGCGAAAACAAAGTGAGTGAGCTGAATAGCGTCAACAACATGTCGGAGAAACGCTCGCTCACGATAGCGCCGAACTTCACCACCACAGTCAGTACCGATAAAGCACTCTATAAGAAAGGTGAGATGGTCAATATTTCAGGTAGTGCCATCGGACCTAAAGGTGTGCAGACGATGGTCGAAATCTACATCCTTAACGAAGGAACACGGCAGACGATTTCCACAAAGACAGACGACAATGGTCACTTCTCTGCCTCCTTCACACCTTATGAGCGGCAGGCTGGTCATTTCATCGTGGGGGCATGTTGTCCTGGTGAGGGACTGCGCACGGAGCAAGCCTCTTTCGATGTCTACGGACTGCGACGGGCCACAGGCGATCCCATCACCTGTGAGACGACCGTCGGAGAGACATTCACGACCGCCATACCACTTTACAATCCTGGAATCAAGAACCTGACAGGGGCAACCGTGCAAGTGTTGTCGAAACCGGCTGACTGTCAAGTGACCATGAACATTCCTGCAACAATCAAGGCTGGGCAGGAAAGCAATGTTGTTTGCCAGATCATCGGAACAGTACCCACGGAAGGAAACGAGTGGGAAATCATCGATGCGAAGGTGACGACACAGCAGGGGGAAACACTCGATTTGCGACTCTATTACTATTGTCGTTCGCAGAAGGGTGAGTTGGTGGCGAGTGTCCAGAGCATCCATACGACAATGACCAAGGGGCAGTCGCGCGACTATCCATTCACCATCAAGAACATCGGAAAGGGCGCGACGGGGAAGATTCTGCTCGCACTGCCTGGCAATGGATGGATGGATGCCGCCACGCCAAGGGAGATGGCTTCTCTGCAGTCAGGAGAAAGCACGACGGTCGTGTTGAGGTTCACGCCTTCCGAAGATATGCCACTCAATGTTCCCGTCACTGGAAACATCGCGATGAATTGCGACAATGGCAAAGGACTCTCTGTTGGCTTTAGCATTACGCCCGTGTCGGAACAGAATGGAACACTCGTCGTCGATGTCTGCGACGAGTACACTTATTATACTGCCGAAGCTCCCCATGTGGCTGATGCCATTGTCTATGTGAAAAATATGTCCACAGGAGCTGTCGTAACGCAAGGAACAACCAATGGCCAAGGCATCTTCCAGAAGGTGTTGCCAGAGGGATACTACAACCTGATTGTCACCGCCGACAAACACAGTAGCCATCAAAGCACCATTCTGATTGACCCGGGAAAGGAACTGCGAAAGACCGTCAACCTCAGCTATGATGCAATCTCCGTGGACTGGCAGGTGGAGGAAACAACCGTTGAGGATGTCTACAACATTGTGACCGAGGTAGCGTACGAGACCAATGTTCCCGAACCGATCATCGTGGTACAGGCTCCCGACGAGATCCCAGCCGACGAGTTGTCGCTCAATGAGTCGCTGATTTATTATGTGGTGCTCACCAACAAGGGATTGATCACCGCCCAGGAAACAACGCTGACAACTCCCCATGCAAAAGGTTTCATCTTCGAGGCACTCAAAGAAGGACCCTTTGAGGTGCTGCCGCAGCAAAGTGTCGTCATTCCCGTGAAGGTGACAAGGACAACAGAGGCTGCGAAGGTGCCGAGGTACGAGGGTGCGAGTGGCGAAGAGGAGACCGCAGAGGGAGAAGAGGAGGAAGGGCCCGATTGTTGGGTGAGCCAGGAAACCACCTGGTTCTGGGATTGTGGCTACGACCGTCAGTGGCACCGCTACGAGAAGCCCATCCGAATCAAGCGCTGTAAGCGTGATGGGACGGGAGGCGGCGGAGGTGGCTTTGGCTTCGGCTGGAATAACTCCGGAGGAAAGGGGAAAGGATCGTCTGACACGACTCCCCCGAAGCCAAACAATGAAACCAACGACATCTTTGACACCATCGACCACTGGGCTGACGTTTTATTGTCTGAAGAGGATTTCAGCGATTGCGAGCCTTGCCAGAATGGTATGCTCATGACGCTGGGCGAGTGTGTGTTCCACATTGTCTGCAGCGGCCATCCCGTCCTGTCGGCTATGGTAGAGCTATACAAGTATCTCCTGATGGGTGATGAAGAAGATTTGGAGGACGCTGGAGAGAATGGTGTGAAAGCCATCAAGAAAGGCCTGGAGGATGCTGAACTGACCGTCTACAACAATGGCGACATGGAGATGTGGGGCTTCAAGGTGGAAGGTTCTGAAAAGACCAGTGAGTTTTTCAGATACAATGGAGCCAAGTCAGAAATGGAGGGCTATTGGGACGAGAACCACGATCGGCAACTGAAATTCTACCAGAAGGAATATATCTTCAAGGACGTGTTCAATGCGTATGCCATGGGAAAGAATATATGGGAATGCTACGAGAGCATGAAGGGCTGCTTCACTGGCCTCGTGGATAATCCTGACAAGTTCTTCGACTGCTACGATGGCGTCAGCAAGGCCATCGATGTGGTAACGGGCGATATCACTTCGAAGATTATCGGGCATTATTTGCCAGGTTCAAAACTTGCCAACATTCATAAGGCCACGGAAAGCTTCGTCAAGATGAAGAAGATGTTGGACGAGGCTGTCCGGTGCCTAAAGAACTTATACCACGCCTGCGACCACCTCAACGGCCCCTATATCGATGATGAAAACAACGACAGGCCTTACTATTCACCTCTCAAGGCGGAAACTGACTTCATCAGCAACGTGAACGAAACTTCTCTCCATGTGGTTGACATGATGGAGAGCCTCATAGAGATGGACAATCTGTTCTGGGGAGCCGAGGAAGACTGGATGGATGTATCGCTGCAAGAGCAGCTCGACATCATCGATAGCGTAGATTTCACCACAATGTCCTTCGAAGAGGCATTGCGTTGGAAACCCGAGGAGTTGTCGCTATCGTCCTATCGCAGTTTCTTCAACCGTCGCCAACAGGCAGCCCTCGGACAGGTGCCGGCGGAGACGATAGACAGCATTTTGGCAGTGTGGGACAAGATGACCACGGCAGCCAATGCGTTGCAGGAAGCCGGTTATGAGAGTGTCGACGACTTTTTCGAGAATGGCATGACAGAAATGTACAATCTCCTTCGCGAGAAACAGCGCAGCGTTTGTGCATCCATCCGCTTGGAGTTCCCACAGACGATGGCATTGACACGCCAGGCTTTCAATGGAACGCTCACCGTCTTGAACGGCAACGAGGAAAAACCGATGGTCAACGCACGCTTGAACCTAACGGTGACAGCACCAGACGGAACGGTGGCCACGGAGCGTGAGTTCCAGATCAATGTGGAGCGGTTGGAAGGTTTCGAAGGAGAGCATACCGTTGGCAGCAGCTGGCAGTTAGGGGCGCAACAAAAGGGAACAGCCGTCATTCAGTTTATCCCAACGAAGTACGCCGCAGAGACAGTACCCATAGATTATGCCTTCGGCGGCACTTTGACCTACACCGACCCCTACACCGACCTTGAAGTGACCCGCTATATCGCACCAGTCACCCTGACGGTCAACCCCTCTCCACGCCTGGAATTGAACTATTTCATGCAGCGAGATGTCTACGGCGACGACCCGCTCACGATGGATGTCGTCGAGCCCTCCCTGCCCGCGGAGTTCTCTTTACTCATCAGTAACAAAGGCTTCGGCGATGCCAACAATGTGCGGATGACGACTCAAAAGCCGCAGATTGTGGAGAATGAGAAAGGATTGCTTGTTGACTTCCAGCTCCTGTACTCCATGCTTAACGGGCAGGAGAAAGACCTGCCGTTGGGCGGCAGCATCGCCACTGAATTCGGAAACATCCCTGCCCATTCGACGGCCTACGCACAATGGTATTTCGAGAGTTCGCTGCTCGGACACTTCACCGACTATGATATCAAGGCTACACACCTGACGGGCTTTGGTAATGCCAACCTCTCACTCATCGACACGTTGGCCATCCATGAACTGACGAGGACGTTGGAAACCAACGGGCGAAGGGGATTCCTTGTCAACGACGTGGCAGATGCCGACGATCAGCCCGACCGTCTCTACTTGACCGATGGCACCACGCAACCCGTTTCGCCTGCTGTCAGTTCCTTCCTCAAGAAAAACAGCAACACAGAATATGAGCTGACCGTGAACACTTTGAGAGCAGGATGGACGTATGCCAGTATACCCGACCCGACGGGTGGCAGCGGCCAACTGGTAGGTGTGACACGCCTCAGCGATAGCGGCGACATCAGCCTCTCCAACTGTTGGCAGACCGACGTGACGCTTATCGATGGGGCTGACCCACTTTACGAATGCAGGCTTCATCTGGCCGACAGCATCGGCGCCGCCTGCTCAGACACCTATCTGCTGCAGTTCGCTCCCCGTCCGGCCACAAGCCTGATGGTAGACTCCATCACGGGGTTGCCCAGACCGGAAGAGATTGCCACATCCCCTGTGAAGACTGCCGATGTGTGGTTCAACAAGGATGTGGACCATGCTACGTTCAACACACAAGACCTCAGCCTGAGTTTAGAAGGAACAGCCCTTGATGTGTCACAGATTACCATCAGCCGACTGTCACCTCGGCACTATCGACTCAACCTGACTTCACTGACTGCTGCCGACGGGTTCTATATGCTACAGGTTCAGACAGCAGGAATCAACGACACCGATGGTTTCGCAGGTGCTAATGGCCGTAGCATGGGATGGGTGCAACTTGAAGGCGGATTGGTGAAGATGCTGGTGGACATCTGGCCAGAGAATTCCGGCACATGGACATCGGAAACTCCTTCGAACCTCCCTTCTTCGAACCTTGCTCCTCGCTCCTCCCTCCTCGCTCCTCGCTCCTTACAGGTGGAGTATGGGACAAATGTCAGACTGAAGGCACAGCCCAACAATGGCTATCATTTCTCACACTGGAGCATGAATGGGGAAGTGTTGTCAGAGAATGCTGTGTTTGAATGCGTGGCAACGCAGGCTAACCACATCACGGCCGTATTCAGGCCTGGCAACCATACCTTGACCATCGACGTAGATGAGCAAAAGGGCAGTGTGTATGGAGGTGATACTGGACTCTACACCCACGGTTCTTCCGTGTCGTTGACCGCTTATCCGGCCGATGGATTTGAGTTGGATCATTGGCTCGTGAATGGTGAGCAGACGGCAACAGCAGAGGAGACAATCAGCCTCACGATGGATGGCGACATGACGGTGCAACCTGTGTTCATGCTTGAACCCTTGAACACGTCCATGCTCTATCACTTGCAGCCAGGGTGGAACTGTATTTCTGTAAATATCGAGTCGCCCGACATCCCCAATATACTAAATTGGCTCAAATCACAAAGTCACGTAGTACAGGTGTCTGGCAGTGGTGGCTACTATGATGTGAAGACAGACGATATCACCGACTTCACTCTTGATGGCTTACTGCTGCAGCCCGACCGCAACCCCGTATCGCTGAAGACGGGCTGGAACAAATTGTCGTATCTGCCACCCTATCCATCCTCGCTATCTATGGTTTTGGAACGTTTCCACCCGGAACAAGGCGACATCGTGTGTGGAGCGCAAGGGTTTGCTATCTTCGATGGAACCCTTTGGACCGGTACGCTCACCCGCCTGCTTCCTGGTCACGGTTACCGTTACTACACGCGCACAAAACGCACGGTTTCTTACCCCGAAGTGGCAACGGCCATTACGAAGGCGGAGGCCGACATGAGTCTGCCACCCATAGTCACTCCGAACGGGGCCGTCCAACTAAATGCCCAT
>JAEEGI010017612.1_pt1 | contig 14626 bp, 7 predicted proteins | sample 8958751 | NCBI WGS metagenome assembly JAEEGI01 (sample SAMN16246545, study PRJNA631951) | gut metagenome | biome: gut microbiome; feature: rumen; material: KS-attached | host: Bos | place: Iran: Karaj | collected 2018-10
GCTTGAAGCCGTGCTTGGCCGCCTGCTCCAGCCACCAGTCGTGGTCGGGACGGCAGTTGTCGTCGATCGTGAGCGAGATCGCGGCGTACTTGTCGTCCTTCCAGAGGCAGATTTCCGCGTCGCCGGGCGCCTCGGGCCAGGTGATCTCGGTGAGTTCGAAACGCGGCTTCTCGGCCTTGCCGAGCGTGCGAAGCTGCTGTGCGCTTGCCGCCGACGCGGCAAGCGCACAGCAGAAGTACGAAGTACGAAGGACGAAGGACGATGTACGAAGGACGAAGGGAAGAAGGTGCATGGCGGAAGTGGGGTTTTTCATGAAGATATTGTATCACAGATGTCAGCATCTCCGTTTGAAATGGAGTCTTCAAATTGCATTTTCAATCTAAATTAATTGCGTCCGCAGAGGGGGTTCTGATATAATCTTCTCGCCATGCTTGTTACAACCAGCTCCCAAGGGAGAGGATCAGCGAGAAAGCGGCACCCTCATGAACGATGGCTACACCTATTACGCCTTCATCAGCTACAACCATCTCGACGAGAAGTGGGCAAAGAGAATTCAATACCAACTTCAACACTACAGGTTGCCTGCGCTTGCAAGAAAGGAGATGGGCCAGGACGTCAAGATACGCCCTGTGTTCCGCTATGTGACGAATCTTGCGCTTGGGGATTTGCGGGAGAACATCAGCAAGGAACTTGAGGCGTCGAAATACCTCATAGTCATCTGTTCTCCGAATTCGGCGCAGCCGAACATCCAGGGGAAGCACTGGGTGAACGACGAGGTGAAGCGGTTCATCGATCTAGGGCGAAGGAACCGCATCATTCCGGTAATTGTCGGGGGTAAGCCGAATGTCGGCGGTGAGGAGGAGTGCTTCCCGCCAGCATTGCGTGGCGCAGACATCGCCGGAGTCGATGTGACATCAGGATCGAAGCGTGAAAGGCGAAACGCGTTTCTTAAAATTGTAGCGAAACTGCTCGACCTACGGCCTGATATGCTGACGCGATATGTGGAAGAGGAGGACAGGTCAATAAGGAGACGCTTCTGGTGGCGGCTGCTGCCCCTTTTCCTCCTATTGGCGTTGGGCGGGCTCTTCGCCTGGGATTCGTGCCGAACAGTCACGCGATACTACGCCGACCACGTGGATTCCTACGGGCTGCCGAAGGGCATCTTTCCCCTTGGCAAGTCTAAGATACCTGGCCGTCATATTCATTATCGATTTGAATATCGCGGATATGGCTGGGGAAAATCCATTCATGCCGACTCTTCCGGCAGGTCGTTTTTTAGGCCTTTGGGATTCTATCGTGTGCTACGCCGCGTTGTGCAGTCCAATTCCAACGGCACCCCCGTCGAATGGGACAATGCGGAATATGCAGATCGCCCACCCGTTCAGGAGTTCGACTACGAAAAAGACTGGCCGAATGTCGGCAAGCGCGTTCGGAAGATCATTTACCGGCAAGGAACGGGAAAACTTGAGAGACGGCTCGAACTGGACGAAGGAATGGACGGCACTGTAAACGGACTTGTCAAGTTCTACGAGGTCGAGACGGGAAACGCGATGCCTATGTTCGAGAAGTCTGGAATGACCACTTTGTCCTGGAACGAGGGTTTGCGCAATAGAACGACAATTTCGCAGCACGCCATCGAACGTAACGGGGAAGGAGAGAAAATCCGTGTCACGTTCCTCAACGTCTATGGGCGTGAAGTGGCGGACGACGACGGGATTTACGGCTATGACTTCCTTCTGGGCGAACAGGGAAGGCAAGTCGAGCAATGGTACCGTGGGTTGAATGCCGATGGCGAAATGGCGCGTGTTGTCAACAAGATTGGCGTCGGCGGCAAGAAGTACATGTATTCAGGAAGCAGATTGGTCAGAGTAGAGTATGTGGACAGTACGGGACGCCCAACGAGGGGGCCGCATGGTTGGATGGTCTATGTCGGCAAGTTTGATGCGAATGATAGAGAGATTGAGGGGCATCTTTATGATGAAAAAGGAATTATATCATTATGCGATAATGGCTATGCTGAGGTTCGCAGCGAATACGACACATTTGGGAACATGACACGAAGGTCCTATTTCGGCGTTGACGGCAAGCTAACGCTGCATAAGGACGGCTATGCCGGATGGATTGCCGAATATGACGCGCATGGGCTGGAGATGCGTAGTGTGTGGATTGGCGTCGACGGCAAGCCGACACTGCATAATGACTGCTATGCAGAGACTCGTAGCGAGTACGACGCGCGCGGAAATATGACAAAGAGTTCCTATTTTGGCGTCGACGGCAAGCTGACTCTGTCTAAGGACGGAATTGCCGAATGGATTGCCGAATATGACGCGCGCGGGAACGAGACCAAGGAGTCCTATTTCGGCGTTGACGGCAAGCCGACCCTGCATAAGGACGGCTATGCCGGATGGATTGCCGAATACGACGCGCGCGGAAACGAGACCAAGGAGTGCTATTTTGGCGTCGACGGCAAGCCGACGCTGCATAAGGACGGGTTTTCCGAACGGCACCGGAAATATGACATGCACGGGAACATGACCAGCGTGTTCTATTTTGGCGTTGACGGCAAGCTAACACAGCATAAGGACGGATATGCCGGATGGATTGCCGCATATGACACACGCGGGCAGGAGACGCGCAGTATGTGGATTGGCGTTGACGGCAAGCCGACGCTGGACAAGGACGGCTATGCAGAGACTCGTAGCGAGTATGACGCATGGGGGAACATGATAAAAATGTCCTATTTCGGCGTCGACGGAAAGCCGACGCTGGACAAGGACGGAATTGCCGAATGGATTGCCGAATACGACGAGCGTGGGTACGAGACCAGGGAGTCCTATTTTGGCGTCGACGGCAAGCCGACGCTGCATGTGGACGGCTATGCCGAGACTCGCAGTGAGTATGACGCGCGAGGGAATGAGACAAAGGTCTCCTATTTTGGGGTCGACGGCAAGCCGACGCTGCATAAGGACGGCTATGCCGAATGGATTGCTGAATACGACCAGTACGGGAATGTAACGAATGTCTTGCGTTATGACGCAAATGGAAATCTCATTGTGCCTGATGAGGAGTCCGCAGAGGAAAATGTCGGACCATGAGGGGTCTCGGCGGGGTTCGTTCTTTCCCTCGGTCTTAAGCTCCTAGAGGGGCATGAAATGCGCAGTGGTGACGGCGCGGCCGGCGGCCTCGCCCATGGCGAGGCAGTTGCCGATGACGCGGTAGGCGGCGTGTGCAAGGAAGGAACCTGAAATGGGGCGGACGGCGATTACTTGAGCATGATTACCGTTGCCGGGCGGTAGCCGTCCCAGAATGGTAGAAGTTCGGGGCCATGGCGGCCGAGCACCCATTCGCAGAAGACTCCGTTGGACTCCGCGACGGCGGCGTTAAGCGCCCTCTTGGCCGCGGAAGCGTTGTAGCCCGCGTCGGCGGCCGTCACGAGTCCGTTTGTGATGATGGCGCTTCCCGAATTGTCGGCATAGAAGTCGCGCGTCATGAAGAAGCAGTTCGTCGCGCCGTACTGGCGGGATGGGGAATCGGCGACCAGCGTCTCGAACTTGGCGAAGATCTCTCCCGTCAAACCGCCTTCAGCCGGGGCCGAGAGCGTTCCGTAGTTGGCGCAGTTGTAGAACATGAGAATGGTGGAGGGATGCCCCTGGTTGGCGTTGAATCCCCCGACGAACCCGCCAGCGTACTGGCCTCCCGTGACGGCCCCGTAGTTGGCGCAGTTCGTGGCCGTGACGGAATTGTTGTTGTAGAGACTGTCGATGAAACCGATGAGCCCACCGGCCGAGTTGCCCGTGACGGTGGTCGTGCCGTCTCCGGCGACGGCGGAGCCTACGGTGCCGCGGTTGACGCAGCCCGCCAGAACCGTCTCGCAGCCGCGGTAGAGGAATCCGACGAGGCCGCCGAGATAGCATCCGGACGCGCTGGGGGAACAAATGTTCCCGAGGTTGGCGCAGTCGACGATCCAAAGGACGCCGCCATGAACGGACGGTTCATTGATGTTCCGTTCCCCAAGGATGCCGCCGAACTTCACTGCGTAACCGTTGTTCACCGTCGCTGTGAAATCGGCCTCGTTGGCGCAGCGGAGGATCTTCATGGCCGGCTGGTAGGTGGCGTTGTGCACGTTGGCCTTGCCGACGATGCCGCCGGACACGAGCGGGTTGGCGAGGAAGACGACGACGGGGGCGCGGTTCGTGCAGTCGGCGACGAGCGCGAGCGTTTCGCCTGTGACGGGATTGCCCTCGCCGTCCGTCGGCGTGAAGGCGGGGGTGCGGTCGATTGCGCCGACAATGCCGCCCGCGCCGGCGGTGCGCGTCTGCCGGAACGTGCAGCTGGCGGCCACAAGGCACCGCTCGATGGCTGCGCCGTCGATCATCTTGCCCGCGATGAAGCCGACCGTGCAGTCGTTCCCCGTCTGGAGGACGAGGTTTTCCACCTTGACGTCACGGATCGCGCCGCCAGAGAGCGTGTTTGCAACCGTGCCGAACAGCGCGCTGGCTCCGAGCGTGATTTTCGTCTCCATGCCTTCGGAAGCCGCGTTGATGACGAAGTTCGAGGCGCATCCATAGAGGTGGTTGAAGAGCGGCAGTCCGCCGTTCGGGCACAGGATCGAGTGGCCCGCGCCGTCCAGCGCCGCACGGAAGTCCGGGGACGTCCAGTCCGCAGGCAGTTCAATGTCGGCCGCGAGGTGGACTGTGACGCCGGGAACGGTCTCGGCCGTGACGTTCGTTGCAAAATCCGCCGCCGTGGCGACAGAAACGTGCGCAAGGACGTAGGATGCGTGAATCGTCAAGTCAGCGGTCACGTTGTCGAACGCCGCGTCCCAACCGACGAAAATGTAGCCCGCGCGCACGGGGTCGGCGGGGGCGACGGCCGCCTCGCCATGGACGACGGTCTGCGTCGCGCAGAGTAGCGTGCCGTCCCAGTCGAGGAACGAGACCGTGTGGGTGACGATGCCGCTCGAATACTGGGCGGTGAACGTCGTGTCCGCCGCAAGGCCGGTGAAGACGGCCGGATCCCAGCCGAGGAAGGTGCAGCCGTCGCGGACCGGATCCGCAGGGGGGAAGACGTATCCGCCGCGGGCGACGGTCTTCTGCTTGAGGACGGTTCCGTCCCAGTCCTCGAACGTTGCGACGATGGTGTCCGGCGCCGCCTCGTCCGGCATGATTTCCAGAATCGGGTGTTCGTGGCCCTGCTTCCAGAGGCCGCAGCTGTCGTAGCCGTTGAGCGTGGCCAGGTCGGTGCCGTCCACGAGACCGTCGGAGGCGGCGGGAAACACGTTGCCGTTCGTTCCGAACGTCGTGACGGATGCGCCCTCCGCGTAGGTTCCGATGAGGACGTCGGTGGCGTAGAAGCCGCCCTCGACGTCGATGCGCGGATAGGCGATCCCCGTTTTCAGGAAGCAGATCGCCTCGCCGGGGAAAACGTCTTCCTTGCGGGCGGTGATCGTCCCCGTGTTCAGGCAGGAGCGGATGAATAACTTGGTGTTCACATAGGATGCGTTGTGCGTCAAGTAGCCGACAAGACCGCCCGCGTAGCAGCCCGTGATATCGCCGGTGTTGGCGCACCCCGTGATGGAGACTTCCACTTGGATTGGAGCGGTAATATATCCCACCAAACCACCGATGGTGGAACCCGTGTCGCTGTTGCCGGTAGAGGTTACGCTTCCGTAGTTGACGCAGTTCTCCATCGTGAGCTGGCCGTTGTTCCAGCAACCGAGAAGTCCGCCGTAGTTTGTCCCGGAGGAAGTCAGGCTGCCGTTGTAGATAAAGGCCCCGTAGTTGGCGCAGCGGCGGATGACAGCGTCGCCCATATGGGTGGAATTTCCGGCCGCCGCCGTATGAACGAGACCGCCAAAGCTCCGGTTGCTTCCGTTCCAGGTCGAGGAGCCCGTCCCGCTGTAGTTCGTGCAACCGTCCATGATTAGATGGGCGTAGTATTCGACGGTTCTTCCTCCACCTTGGACCGACAGGTTTCCGGCAATGCCGCCAAATTGGGAGCCGTAGGACGCCACCGTGGAGAGCGCCGCCGCCATGGTGCAGTGCGTGAAGGAAATCGTCGCGCCCGTTCCGGTTGCGGTTCCGTTCCCCGCAATGCCGCCGTGCTGGTTGACGCCAAGGGCAAACGAGCAGGTGTCATCCACATGGCAGTCCTTGAACGATGCTGTCCCCGTCACGGAGAACAGACCGACGACGAAGCCCATGTTGCCCTGTTTGACTGCGACATGCAGCGTGGATTCCGTGAACGTGACGTTCTCGACGGCGAGGTTGGCCGCGGTGACGCTCTTCATTAGGATGGCGCATGTCTGGGCGTTGGCGGTGACGGAGGCATCCTTGACGACGAGGTTGCTGATGGCGACATCGCCCGTGACATCGCCGAGCAGGGGCGCGTCGAGGTTGGCGAGGGCGTAGCCCTTGCCGTCGATCGTTCCGGAGAAATTGGCAACGGTGGTCCAGCCGGTCATATCGATGTCGGCGCCGAGTTCGACGACGGCGCCGGACGTCGCGAGGGCGTCGGCGAGGTCCGATTTCGTGGTGACAGTCACGCCGTGCGCGGCGGATGCGCCGGCAAAGAGGACTGTGATGAGGAGCGCGCGAAATGTGTGTCGACAATTCATGGCAGTGGCCTTTCGATTATGGCCCGCTTTTGCAGGCCACCAACAATCTATACTATTGCGCCGACAATTGTCAACTATTTTATTGCGGGCCTTCCAGCGTCGGTCCGGTGAACGGCACAAACAGCTTGTCCGGGCCCTTCGCCCGGTCGAGCGCCGCGGCGAGGCGGCCGCGGACGTCATCGCCCTTGTCCATGGCCGAGGCGTCGAAGAGCACGCGGTCGACCTTGGCGCCCGGCGGAATCTCCTTGACACGAAACGCTGGCTCGATGCCGAGCACCGCCTTGAACGCGCCCCGGACGAGGTCGAGGTTGCGGTCCCAGGCCTCGGGATGGACGGCAAAGACGAACATCCGCCCCTTGCCGTATTCCGCCCAGATCGCGGCGGGGGCGCCGCGCATCGCGTGCTTCGCGTCCTGTTCCGGATTGCCGTCGCAGTCGAAGGTCGCGACGACCTCCGCCCGACAGTCCGGCACGGGCCCGGCCGGCACGGCGACGGGGCCGTTGTGGTAGCTCACGGTCCGCTTCCCCGCCTTCACGCCGGTAAGCGCCTCAAAGCGCGGCGAAAGGTCGATTTGGGCGGCCATTGCGCCGCGCTCCCAGACGCCGTCGCCTTTGAAGGGAATCATGCGGATGCGCTTCGGCTCGTCCAGCAGCACCGACTCGCCGGCGCAGGTGCCGATATATCCGCCGCCGTCGCGGACGTAGTCGCGAATCTTTTCGCAACCCTCCTCACCCCAGTCATCGTAGCGCTCGAACCCGCCGCCGCCCGGCATCACAAGGCAGTCGAAACCCGCGAGGCGTCCGCCGCGGACGTCCGCGGCGTCCAGCATCGCGAACTCAATCTCCGGCTCGTTCGACAGCAGCTCCGCCCAACGTGCCGCGCCGATGCCGCGACAGCCGTGGTCCATGTAAAGCGCGACCTTTTTCGTGGCGTCAGGTTTCATTTCTGCGTCCTTATCGTCGCGGCGCGGCCGACGGCCTCGCCCATAAGGCCCGCCGTCTACTTGACCATGATGACCGTGAAAGCGCCACGTACCTCGTAGCAGCCGATATCAGGGGCCTTCTCCAGGAAACGCGGCTTGCCGAGAAGGTCGAGAACCGCAAGGCCGCCGTACGTTGCACCCTTGTTGATGAGGGGCGAATTGGCCGCCGGACGGTAGTCGCGCGCCTCGAAGTCGCGGAAGAACGACATGACCGTCCCCGCAATGCATGTCGTGCCGAGCGCCTCCCCGCCGTCGCTCGCGCAGTGCGAGGCGTTGGCGAGCGTGCCCTTGAAGCCGATGTCGGACCAGCCGATTTGCCCGAGGCTGTTCGTGTAGGAGCAGCGATTCACGCATCCCGCCACGACGACGTTCTTCGCGTAGCCGTCCGGATGGAGATAGACGCCTCCCGTGTATCGTGCTTCGTTCGTGACGACGGTGCAGTTCAGCAGGGAACCATCGCGAATCGTCACGCCGGAGCTCCACGACTGCTTGTCCTGTCCGCCGATCGACCAGCCGCTCGTATCGCGGTTGTTGGCGATTAGGCAGTTTGCGACCGTTCCCTTGTCGACATGGACGAACAGCCCGCCATACAGGCCCATTCCGCCGCCAATGGTGGTCTGATAGCCGTTCCCAGAGGCGGTGTTGTTTGTGATGACGCAGTGCGTGAGGAGCGCAGCGTTGGAGTTGAGCCAGGCACCGATGCCGCGACCGTAATTGCCATACCATAACGCATTGCGGATGATGCAATTTGAGACAATGCCGCCAGCCGAATCTATTGCGACATTGCCACCGAAGGGACCTGATAGCGGCGCGTTGCGGTGGGCGCTCTCGAGGGTCAGGTTCGCGGCGAGCGCTTCGGGATGGTTGAGATAAAGCACGATGACCTGGGCGTTGTTGAACGAACTGGTGTTGCGGACGATCACGTCCTCCGGTTTTCCCGTGTCGCCGATAATGGCGATGGCGTTGGTGACGGCGACGTTCGCCTTGACGGCATCGGTGACGGCAACGCTCTCGCTGCTTGAAGTCTGGTAGAGCCCCGGCGCAACACGGACCGTCCCGTAGCCCGGCATTGCCGCGAGCGTGTCGACGGCAGCCTGGATCGTGAGCTTCGGGGACTCGGCGGAATAGCCGTCGTTCGCGTCGTCGCCCGTGGTGGCGACGTACTGCACGGAGGCGTCTGCGCCCGCCGGGGCGAAAACCGCCCGTATCGACCGCGCCGCCGTGATGGCTGGGGCTATTGACGCGGCCGTGACGTCCGCGATGCCGTCCGTGTCGCCGTCCCAGCGCCAGAAGTCATAGCCTTCCCCAGGCGTCGCGACGAGCGATATCGTCTCGCCGTTGCGCACCCATGTCTCCGCGGCGGCGGAAACGGATCCGCCCGCCGTCGAGGAGACGGAGACGAGCCATTCGTTCGTGAAATGCCACTCGAGTTCATCGTGGAAGACGTGCTCGTAGGCAAACGAGGCCGCATTCCCCTCCTGGGCGATGGTCTTCGCGCCAGTCACGACATCGGTGATTTCGTAGTGCGTGTAGCCCGCGCAGACCCAACGGCTGGTGGCTCCAACCGCCAGGGCCGGCATAGTCACGGACGCGGTGAACTGATCGCCCGCCGCAATGGCCGAGGTCGAGCCGTAGGCGGGATCTGCAGTGCCGAGGTTTTCGGGATCGCCGACGACACGAAGCGAGGCCGCGTTTAGCGCGTATTGCGCCGTCGCCGTGAAGGAAGCCGTGACGGACGCGAACTCGGAGGCTGCGTGGTCCCATCCCGTGAAGGTATAGCCCGAACGCTGGGGAACGGGGGGCGTCACGGACTCTCCGGCGAATACGACGTTCGTCTGGAGGCCGGTCCCGTCCCAGTCGTTGAAGATTACCTTGTACTTGATTGGATAGGTAAGCGTCACCAACGTGCCGTCATACATCGTGCCGATGGATTTCGGAACGAGCCCCGCAGAATAGGAAAGGGGGAGGTCGGCGGGGTACATGTAGGCGCCGCCGACGCTTGCCCCGTTGGTGCTTGTGCGCCCAAGGCAGGTCATCTGCGGACCGGAGGCAGTCTGTGTGAGGTAGGTGTTCAAAATGTCCGGATAGGTGTTGCCGGTCGTGGCGTACGTTCCGGTAAGCCGCGCGTTGTAGGTCACGATGATTTTGGCACCGGGGTATTTCGCGGCAATGCCCTCGACGTACGTCTTGACCGGGCCGAGCGTTGCGCTCACCTTGTCATCCTTGTACGTGCCGCGGACGCTCAGTAGCGCAAACAGGTCGCCGTTCGCGTCGCGGAAGACGGCCGCCATGTTCTCGCCGGACATGTCGTCGAGGGGCGTGTTCTCGAGCGTGTACTTGTCCGAATTATAGAGGATGAACTTGAAGTTGTTTTTGCCGGCCTGGTAGTACGACGCCGCGAAGTTCCGGCCCTCGCTGGTGAAGTCGGCGTTGACGAAGTAGGTGTTTGCCTTGCCGAAGTCAAATACGCCGAAGTCGACGTCGTTGGTGCCCATGTAGTTCTGGATTGGCGTCTTATCGCCGGTGTTCCACGCCTCGTTGATCGCAAACGACAGTGCCTTTACAAGCGCCGCGTCCGAATACTGCGTCGCCGACGCCAGTGCCGCGGCTAAAAGAATCGCGGGGCCGTTCAGCTTGTATTTCATGGTGCACTCTCCTTTACGAACGGAGCCGTCATGGCTCCACGGGTTTAATACTCGTAGCAGCCGAGGTCGATGGCCTTGCCTCGTATGCGCTTTCTTCCGGCGAGGTCCTTGGTGCCGACAAGTTTCTTCTGCGCCTTCGTCAGCTTGCCAGAGTCGATGCAGGGGGATTCCTTTGTGAGGCGACAATCACCTAGTGACACCTTATACTCAGAATGCTCATAAGTCCATGGGCGTCCTTCATAATATTCGACTTCCACGATTTTCTTTTCCGTGATCTTTGGATTCTCAACAAAACAGGGGTTCCCGCCAAATTTGCATCGGCTGAAGCTATTCTTCGCCTTTTTGCCTGTCACCCCTCCCCCGCAATTATAGACAATGGAATTCCACATTTTGGAAGAACGAATTCTCACATCGGGATTTTCGGCAAATGTGCAATTATGGATTCTGCACCTTTGAAAAATCATTTTTGTCGAATCATAAAAACCTGTGTTTCCTACAAACAGGCAATTTGCCAGCTTGGAACTCTTTGTACTTGCTTCCAAAAAATTACCTCCGTAAAACGTTGTGGTTCTTGAAATAATGCATCTGTTAAGCGTACTGGCATAAATCATGCATGTTCCACCAGTTCCCGGCGCGCAACGATCCAAGACGCAATCTATCAATTTTGTTTTGAAAAAAGTATGGCAAACGTCATGAGGCCACTGATTCCAGCCGTATTTGCCTCCCATTTTTGAAAAAGTACTGTTCCTCACCTTCCCGCCAAACACCGCGCCATCCACATTGCCCGTCCCGGAGTTGTTATTCTGATGTACAAAGAAACCTGTGACAGTCGTTGCGTTACCCTTGCCCAAATTGAGGGCATGCAGATTGTTAAACGCTGAATTGTGCGCCTTGATTTTCGTCTTTAATTTTCCCTTGACGCTTTTGATCGTAATCTTCTTGTTGTTCGTCTTTATTGGGGAGTATGTTCCCGGGTACACAAGAATGGTGTCGCCGTTCTTGGCGATATTGATTGCCGACTGGATCGTCTTCTTGGCGGATTTCACCTTGAGGCCGTTGCCTTTGTTGTTTGGCCGCTTGACGTTGACGTAGATTGTCCGCGCCTCGGCGGCGTGGATGGCGAATAGCGCGCTAAGAACAAAAGCCAGTAGTCTTTTCATGATTGAATTTCCTTCTTGTGCTTATAGGCCAACGACATGGATTGCCTTCCCGTCGAAGGTTTCGTCGCGGGTGTAGAGCTTCTCTTCCCAGGACTTGTCGGAGTCAGTGTCGAAAACGGCGAACCAGCCTTCGTTCAAGCCGAGTGTGTCGAGATAACCGGCGAGCTGAGCGTACGAGTCGGAGGTGAAGCGCTTCCTCAGCTTCACCTCAACGGCGTAGCGATGGCCTCTGAACTCGACGCAGAGGTCGAGCCGCTTGCTTCCGGCGGCCATTTCGCGCGTGATGCGACCGCCACCGTTGACCACACGCTGAAGGAAGGCCATCAGCATGAGATGCGGGGTCGCCTCCTTGTAGCCGCACATATCGTGGTCTGCGCCTGAGTTGTCCCGCCAGAAGGCCTGGAAGGCCGCCATAAGCCCTGCCATGTCAAGTCCGTCTGGCGTTGCCCAGGGAACGTCCGGGACGGAAAGCTGCATGCGCGACTGCTGGTCGCGTGTAAGATGACGGCCTATGATTTCGGCATACATCCTGTTGGAAGGGACGAGCGCGCCTTTTTCCTCGCGCAGAAGTCCGAGGTCCGTGACATAGCGGTGGTCTTCGTCGGTGATGGAGACCTGCCTGTCTTCGCCGAGGATAACCGGTTCGACAACACGGCGGACGCGGGGTTCGCGGAGGCGTTCCATCAGGCTGTCGATATGAGTGCCCTGCTGACGGATAATCGTCTCCTTAGCCGTCTCGACATCTTCGGTCGTAATGGGTTCGCCGTAGCGCCGTCCGTGGATTTCATCCACGCACTCACGGGCCAGGGCATTGACAAGCCATGGCTGACCACCGCTCAAATCCATGACCTTTTCGACAACGTCGGCCTCAAAGGCCTGCCTCGTCTCTTCAGTATGCTGCGCATAGAGAGCGCGGACTTCGTCTGCCGTGAAATTCCGCAACATCAAGTCCTTTGAGATGATGTTGAAAGGACTTATTTGCCCGAGGGATTCGCCGTCCGGGCGTATCTGCGCCTTGTAGTCGCGGACGTCAAGCATCCCGACGAGGGCGATGGAGGCTGGGAACGGCGACATGTCGCGGTTCACGTAGCCATCGCGCAGCTGGCGCAAAAAGGAGATGAGCACCTGTCCGAAAAGGCAGTCCGCCTCATCGAAAAAGACTACAAGCGGCTTGACTGCACGGCGGCAAAGCGAACGAAGAGCAGACCTGACGACAATGACACGCGAATCGTACTCCGAAGGAGATTCCCGAACAAACGGCGTAGCGGCAAAGTCGGCCGATGCGGACTCGAAGTTGTCGATGAGCAGTCCTGCTATGGCTGCGCTGGCCTTTTCAGGATCGGTCGCGCCCTGCAACGTCTCCAAAGTGCAGTAGAGCGCGAACTTCTCTCCGTTGGCGTTGATTTCGCGGACAAGAGCTTTGAGCGCCGTCGTCTTGCCCGTCTGGCGCGGCGCGTGAATGACGAAGTATTCCTCGTCCTCGACAAGCTGCCGCACTTCCGGCAGCCTGTCCAGCGCCGGAAGCATGTAGTGCCTGTCAGGGAAGCACGGCCCCGCTATGTTGAACTTCTTACGCATTGAAGAACAACGGTCGAACCGTCAAACCGTCAAACCGTCAAACCGTCAAACGAACGCGGGTCTGCGCGCCTTTCGCGCGCAGACCCGCGTGGAACCTACTTCATGTAGGCTGCGGCGACCTTCTTGAAGGCCGCGATGTCGCCCTTGATGTGGTCGAGCGTGTAGGTCGGGTGCGTCCAGAACGAGATCGTCGACTCGGCGAGCGAGTGGGCGACCGGGCAGAAGCACTTCGTGTAGTCGATGCCCTTGCCGAAGGCCGGGTCCTTGAAGGGGTACTGGCGGGAGCCGAAGCCCTTCTGCTTGGTGTAGGCCTCTTCCTTGTACATCTCGGGCCAGAGAATCGAGTAGGCCATGACGCCTTCGGCCTGGACGGCGGAGACGAACTGCTTGATCGTGACGCCTTCCTTGAGCTTGGTGATGTCAAGCACGAACGGGACGAGCCAGAAGCAGTTCTCGCGCTCGGGCGTGTCGACCGGGAGGTACTTGATCAGCGGGTGGCCGGCGAGTCCCTTGATGAGGGCCTTGCCGAGCTTCTTGCGCTGCGGGAGGTTCCACTTGTCGAAGCGGGCGAGTTCGCCGAGGCCGATCACCGACTGGATCTCGGTCATGCGGAAGTTGTAGCCGACGCGGCGGTGGATGTAGAGCTGCTTGCCTTCCTTCACAAGCAAATTCTCCTTGGCCTGAACGTCGTAGCCGTGGTCGCGGACGGAGCGGCACTCCCATGCCAGGTCATCGTCGTTGCAGCAGACCATGCCGCCTTCGCCGCCAGTGGTGAAGTGCTTGCTCTGGCAGAAGGAGAAGCAGCCGACCGTGCCGATCGTGCCGGCCTTCTTGCCCTTGTACTTGCCGCCGAAGCACTGCGCGCAATCCTCGACGACGTAGAGCTTGTGCTTCTTGGCGATCTTCATGATCGGGTCCATGTCGCAGACCATGCCGTAGAGGTGGACGACGACGATGGCCTTCGTGCGCTTCGTGATGGCCTTCTCGATCTTCTTGGGGTCGATGAGGTGGTCCGTCCCGGTGTCGACGAAGACGGGGAGCGCGCCGGCCTGGAGGGCGCAGAAGGAGGACGCGATGAAGGAGTAGGAGGTGCAGATGACCTCGTCGCCGGAGCCGACGCCGAGAGCCGTGAGGGCGACGTGGAGGGCCGCCGTGCCGTTGGAGACGGAGATGGCGTTCTTGACGCCGAGCCACTTGGCCCATGCTTCCTCAAACTGCATGCCGACGGGGCCGGTCCAGTAGTTGACCTTGCCGCTGTGGAGGATGTCGAGGACCTTCTTGTCCGTATCCGGGTTGAACTGCGGCCACATCGGGAAAGGCTCTTTCCAAACCTTTTCACCGCCGTCGATCGCCAGCTTCGCAACGGCCGCCTTCTTCGCGGGGGCCTTCTTCGCGGGGGCCTTCTTTGCAGGGGCCTCAGTCTTCTTCGTGTTCTTTGCCATGTTCATGCTCCTTGCAGCACATTGCCTCTGGCCGGGAATACACCTGTCTTCCACAACGGGCCTTCGGCGTCAATGGGTAAATCTCCAACTAGTCTACAGCGAATCCAAGCCTTTGGCAAGCCTTTTCGCCTTTGTCCAGAAAAAAACGTTAAGCGACAACGGTGAGTTCGATGCCGAGGTTGCGGCAGAGGTCGCGCAACTGA